>JAEEGK010001186.1_pt1 | contig 65451 bp, 34 predicted proteins | sample 8958771 | NCBI WGS metagenome assembly JAEEGK01 (sample SAMN16246547, study PRJNA631951) | gut metagenome | biome: gut microbiome; feature: rumen; material: SC-attached | host: Bos | place: Iran: Karaj | collected 2018-10
TATATTGGGGATTGGGGATTGGGCCCAATCCCCAATCCCCAATCCCCAATCCCCCATCCCCCAACCCCATATACCTTATTATTCATAATATATTATTTTTTGAATTTATGTTCAAAAAATAATTTTATTTTTTTAATATCTATTATTTATTTAAAAATAATTTAAAAATTAAAATTATAAATAATTCTTTTAATAAAAATTTTAAAGATTAAAAGATAAAGTATATAATAGACTTTATACCAACGAATCTCAAATAACTAAAATTTACATAAAAATTCAATTTTTTAATTCATAATAATAATCATTTAAAGAATAATATTATTACAAATTATTTTCTAAAGATTGAACAATATTAATTAAAATTGGATATTTAATAGTTAATTTATGATATAATTTAATTCCAAAATTAAGAGATTTTAATTCATACACTAAAGGAGCTATTTTACACAAAATTTCATATTGTTGTTGATTATCACTATATGATAAAGCTTTTTGAACAACATAATTTCCATAAGGATCAAATAATAATTTTTTTAAATTTTCCTTTTCAATAATTTTAGAAATTAATTTATTTTTTAAATTATCAAAAAGGAAAAATTTTTCAATAACATTAGAAGAAAATTTCTGATTTGAATAAAAGGTTAAATCCTTAACCATAATATCAAATATATTTTTATTTCTTTCATCGCCATTAATTTTAAATATAAATTGAATAACATAATTACCATATTGATCAACAATTAATAATCTAATTTTTTTATTTACAGCATTTAATATTTTTTCAAGTTCATTACCTTTAATTTTTTCTATGCATTTTTGTAAAAAGCAACATCCATTTTTATGATTAGCAATTTGTTCAATACATTCATCAATTTTTTCATAACAAAAATCATTATTAAAATTTTTAGTTAACATTATTTTTTGTATTATATGACATCCATTTATATCATTTGAAAATAAAACAATATTTGGTTTTACTAAATTTACAAAATTATCATATAATTCTTTTTCATTGTTATTAATATAATCCATTAATTTTTGTATTACTCTAGTTCCATATTGATTAATCCCTATATTTGCAAAAGAAGAATTAATTAAATCTAAAAAATTATTTAATTGTTTATCATTTAAATATTCAAAAAATTTTTGAATTAAATAATTTCCAAATTGATCTGTTATTGTTTCTAAAAGATGTTCTAATATAATTGGATAAATTGAATTTAAAGAAAATTGAGTGTCTTCTTCTATTTTTTTCTGAAGAAATCTACATCCTATTTGATCTTTAGCTAAATTATATGACTGTTTTGCAATTTCAGAATTATCTAATTTATATAAATTTGATGTATTTATTATTCTTCTTGATTTATTAAATTTAATTTGATTATTTAATATTATATTATTATTATTATTATTGTTATTATTATTGTTATTTGTAATATTTGCATTTTTAATTCTTTGAGAATTTTGAAGGGAAAAAATATTATTTGGAATTGTATAATTTGAAAAATTAGATTGATTCATTTGATAAGGAATTGAAGGCTGATTATTTAAATTCATTTGATTTCTTATCATATATGAATTATTTATATTTCCATTATTTTGAATATTATTATTATATTGATTTTGGAAATTCATATAAAAATGAGAAAATGCATTTACATCATTAAAATTTTGTTGGTAATTGTTATTCATTATAGTATTATTTATATTATTTGGTTGAGGAATACTTAAATAATTATTCATTGGATATTTCTGTGAATCTTCAATATTATTATTTATATTTGGATTAGAGAAAAAAGCATTATTAATATTTTGTGGTCCTGGATTTTTTAAATTATTCAAATTATTTAAATTATTAATATTATTCATTGAATTTAAATTATTCATATGATTAATATTATTCATTGTATTAATATTATTCATTGTATTAATATTATTCATTGGATTTATATTATTCATTGAATGAAGATTATTTATTTGATCATTTATTCCCATATTAATGTTTGTATTATAATTAAAATTAATATTCATATGATTTGTAAAAGGATAATTTGAATCATTTTTTTGATTATTATTATTATTCAATATTTTATTATTAATATTATTATTATTCAATAATTTATTGTTAATATTATTATTATTAATATTAGTATTTAAATTATTTTGAAAAAAAAGTTTTGCATTATTTTGATTATTAGTTAAAGTTTTATCATCATTTAAATTATTTAATAAATAAAAATCTTCTTTTTCTTGATTAATAGAATTATTATAACTATAATAACTCAGATTTTGTTTGTTAAAATCAAAATCATCTTTTTCTCCAACAGAATTATCAATAAATTTAGGAGATGAATCAAAATATTGTTGAATAGGACTTAAATATACATTTTTTTTTTGATTTTCTCTATCAGGAGTATTATTAAATAAATTTTTCATCATAAAATTTATTTTTTTAGTTCCCTTGGGACTATTATCAAAATCACTTTGACTTCCATTACTATTAGATCTATTTAAAGGATATAAATTATTTAAATTTAAAAAAGCATCATTTTGTAATTTTGGTTTAGTTTGATTATTGTTTAATGTTTTTTGTTCTTCATTTTCTTTTGTTATTATTAATTGATATGGATTTGATTCCATATTATTTATTGATAATTTACTAAAATCTTCTGTTGGAATTTGTAAATCTGTTTTCTCGTTTTTACTGCTTTTTTCTAAGGAAGAAATATTATTGATTGAAGGAATCTTCTCCTTCATATTCGAATTAATAGATTCATAGTTTGATATTTCAATTTTAAATTGTGGTATATTTAAATTATTGTTCTTATTTTCATTACCAGACATATTTTTAATCTTTTATAAAAATTATTTTTAATGTTTGTTGAGATAAAATAATAAAAAAAAAACCTAAATAAAAATCTAATAAAAGTTTAAAAAAAAATATTAAAAAACAATTATTTCTTCAAAAAATGAAAATTCTGGATGATGAAAGATAATTAAAGAACAATTTAAGTTATATTTTTATTTATTTTTTCAATTATAATTTATCTAAATTTTAATTGTTTTTTAATTTTGAAGATATTTATATTTTTCTTTTTCCTTTGTTTTATATTTGAAAAAAATTATTTATTTTATATATTAAAATAGTTTTTGATTAAAAAACAATATATTTTAAAAATAAAATAAAACTCATAAAAAACAGAAATCAAATACTAAAAAAAAACATAAACAACTTTTAAAAAAAAATTATTAAAAAACCAAAACTTGTTCATTCTTATGAATCCATTCAATAAAAGATAAAGAAAATAATTTAATTAAACTTAAATCATTATCTTGAGGTTGATTATCTTTTGTAAATTTAGCATGAAAAGGTATTTGAGCAATAGCTTTAAGATTTTTATTATCTAAAATAGGAAAAGTTAACAAACCATCTTGTGAATTAATATCAATTAATTCATTATAATCAAAAGAATATTTTATATTAGGACACCCATTTAATTCTTTTTTTTTATAAACAATTCCAACAATACCTAATTTATTACTTTTTTCAATAAATATTTTATTTTCAGGATCAAATTTAAAGATTTTATCATTATTAATATAAAAAAGTTGTGAATTCATACATTCAAAAGCATTCATTAAAAAATCTAAAGTTTTAATAAAGAAATCTTCTTTAATTTTTATATTATTAACTTCTAAAATATATTCAATTAGAATTTCCATTCTATTAATTTGGAAAATATTCTCATCCATGGAACTAGCATTATTTAAAATAGCAGAAGCTTGTTGAGAAAAGAATAATAATAAGACTTCATCATCTTGATCAAAAGGTTGAAATTTTTTATTAATAGCTTCAATAACGCCAAAGCAAGATCCACTTTTATCAATAAGAGGATAACATAGAATATTTCTAGTTCTAAAATTAGTTTTTTTATCAACTTCTTTATTAAATCTTGCATCACAATAAACATCATCAATTTTTAATTTAGTTCCACTCATAAAACAAGAACCAACAATTCCTTTATCTTTAGGTATTTTAATTTCTGCTTTTTTTAATCCTTCACCAGAATGAACAATTAACATATCTGTTATTTTATCATGAATGAATAATGATGCTCTTTCACAATCTAAAATTCTACAAGTATTTTCTAACAAAACTCCACTTGAATTTCTCCTTATTATACTATCTACTAAATCATTACTTCCTTTTATAAAATCTTTTAAACGAATATTTATTTTTATCATTTCTTTATAATCTTTTATTAATCCTGATATTGCATCTGAATAATTTATTAATTTATCTTTTGGAGCTTCTTCTATATTTTTTATAAATAAAGTATCACTTTTTGTCATTGTGTTTAATTCTTGTAATATTGGATTTTCTTTTAAGATTATATCAAAATCAATATTATTTGCTATCAAAGATAAATTCGCTTGGTTTTTATATTTATATTTTTGATTATAATTTGAATAAGCATTTATTACTTCATATTGATTAAATGCACTTTTTGAATTTGACATTGCTTTTAATAATAAATTTATTTTTTCTGAACTTTTAGAACCTTTATGATAAATTGATTTTGTTGAATTTCTCTTTTTTGGACTTCCTGTTATATAATTTGTGTTATAATAATTATTTTCTTCTTCATAATCTAAAAGAGAATTTCGCTTTTTTTTAATGGAAATGATTGATTCTTGTAATTGATTATTTTCTTCTGAAAGACTTTGGGATTTTAATTTTTCTAATTGTTCAAATATGTTATTTTTTAATTTTTGATTTTCTACTATCATTGATTTATATAATCTATCTTTTTGATTCAACGAATTTAAATATAAACCACTTATTTTTGATAGTTGAAAATTTGTTTTTAATATTTTATTCATTTCATTTTCTAAATTTGTTAACCTTTTATAATAAGGACAATTCATTTCTAAAGGACATTCAAAAATTCTATAATTTGGAATTTGAGATAATTGTTTAAAGTGAAAAGGAGAAAAATGTGAATGTTTATTTGGTAATGTATTTATTTGGGTTAAATTCTCTTTATTTCTTGTTCTTCCTGAATAAAGGTTCCTTTTTAAATTTAATTTAAAATAAGGTTTTATTTTCATTGTTTTTCTTGTTGGAGGTATTTCTGATTTTGACATAAAAAATAAATTGAATATTTTTTTAACATATAATAATATAATTTAAATAAAAAAATTATTGAATTAATTTGATTATAAACAAATAATAAAAATATAATATATTGATTATTTCTTACATGATACTTCTTCTAAATTCTCTGTCGCTCCTAGAGAAAAACTTAAATCAAAATTGAAGAGATGGAAGACAATTTGTCATTTGTTGTTTGTCTGTTGAGTATGAAAAAATTTAAATCAAGAATTAGTTCAATGAATTTGGAGTCAAATAAATATTTTTAAAATTTTAATTTTTAAATTTAAAATATTTCTTAATTAATAATATTTGATAATAAAATAAATCAAAATTAGATAATTAAAAAAATTGTAACTCAAAAAAAAAAAAATAAAAATAAAAGAATAAAAAAAATTAAAAAACAAATGCAAAATACCTTTAACACAACAGAAAGACGTTCTTGGGATTTCACACCAAAGCCAAATTATATAAATTCAACAGGAACAAGCGAAGAATTTATTCCAAGAGTACCATTTAAATTTAGAAAAGCTCCATTTGTGGAGATGAAATATATAATAGAAGGGAGAAAATTTAAAAATTTTCACCCAGATAAATATGATGAATTAACAGGAGATTACAGAAAAGAAAGACCACCAGCATATTCATTTGGTCCAAATAAAGATATATATAAATATACGGGAGGAAGAATAGAAACTTTTCAAACAATAAATGAAAGAGATAATAAACCAATGATAGTAAATAATTTTTCCCCATATGAAAATTATAGAAGTTTACCATATAGAACAAATAATCATTTTAATAGAAATAAAACTAATTATTCTTTAAGAAGAAGTAATAATAATTTTACTGGATTAAGTCCAAACAGATTCAGAGGAGGATTAACTGATGTTAAAAGTCAAACTCCTGGTCCTGGAGCTTATAATATTTTTGATATTACTATGTTCAATGGAACTGGAAAAATGCCTTCTAGTACTTTTAATAATATGATTCCTAAAACTATGGGACATAAATATGACAGAGGTGTTAATTATAAAAAAATTAATCCTGGACCTGGAAATTATAATCATATTAGTAATTTTGGAAGGATTTATTTTTAAATTTCTTTTTTTTCTTTTTTTGATTTAGTATTTTCTATTTAATATTAAATTTGAAAATTTTCAAATGTTTTTAATATAAAATAATTATTTTTATTTATATTTAATTATTCAAAAAATCAAAAAACAATAAAAAATGACAAACTTCCCAAATATTTTAGATTTTTTAATAATAATAATAACCTTTTTCTTTCATATTTAATATATTCATAAAATAAATGAATTAAAGTATATTTGAAAAACAACATTATTAATAAAATATTTTTTTCAAATATTAATTGTAAAAAAATGTAAATTTCATCCTTTAATAAATTATTAAAAAATGATATATTTTATTAATTAAAAATACATAAATGAAACGTCATCACAAAGTTCAAGAAACATATAAAACAATAAGATTACTAGGAGAAGGTTCATATGGTAAAGCATTATTAGTGAGGTCAAATAATGAAAATAAGAATTATTATGTAATGAAAACAATATCATTAACAAATATGAATGAAGAAAAAAAAAAAAAAACATATGAAGAAGTAAAAATATTACGAAAATTAAACCATCCAAACATAATAAAATTTCATGAAGTTTTCGTAGTAAAAGAGCCATCACAGACATTAAATATAATAGCAGAATATGCAGATGGAGGGGATTTATCAGAAAAAATCAAAAATCAAAAAAACAAAAATAAATATTTTAAAGAATCTCAAATTTTAGATTGGTTTATTCAAATATGTTTAGCATTACATCACATGCATAAAAAGCATATATTACATAGAGATATAAAATCTCAAAATATATTTTTAACTAAAAATGATATAATTAAATTAGGTGATTTTGGTATTTCTAAAAGTTTAAATTATACTTTAGAAAAAGCAAGAACAATCATTGGAACACCATATTATTTATCACCTGAAATAATTCAAAATATTCCTTATTCTTATAAAAGTGATATATGGAGTCTTGGTGTTTTATTATATGAAATGGTCTCTTTAAAAATGCCTTTTGATGCTCCTAATTTACCTATTTTAGCTTTGAAAATTCAAAAAGGAGAATATGAAAAATTAAAAAATATTTGGAGTGAAGATTTACGAAATTTAATTTATTCTATGTTATTAACTAATCCTGATAAAAGACCTAATTTAGAAGATATTTTAAGTAAGTTTTCATTTTTTATAATTTTTTTTAGAAATGCCTTTTTTGAAAGAAAGAATGAAAAAGTTTTTGGAGGAATGTGGATATAATCAAGATTTTACTAAAACTTTTATTAATGCTTTTGTATCATATATTTTATTTAACTTTTTTAGAAACAAGAAAAAAAACAGGAAAAAGAAAAAAAAAAATCTAAATTTTCAAATAGTAATGAAAATCCCGTTCAAAAACCTCAAAAAAATATAAAAGAAATAGATAAAAATAATAATAAAAATGATAATATGAATAATAATAATAAATCTGAAAATATAAAAAATGAAAACATATCATATAAAATAATCTCAAATAAAAAGGAAATAAATTTAATGAAGAAAAATGAAAATAACATAAATAAGAATTTTCCGAAAATAAACATAAAAAAAGAATCATCTAATGAAATAAAAGAAATAAAAAAGAGTGTAACAAAACAAGATAGTGTAATATCAGGAAAAACAAAAGATACAAATAAATATTCAGAATCATTAATTCCTTCATCTTCAATTTTATCAAATAATTCTATAGGAGATGATTCACAAACAAATTTACAAGATTTCATAAAAAATGGAAAAAAAGAAATTATTTTTCAAGATACAAATAGTAAAGAAATATTATTAGAAAATGAAAAAACAACAAAAGTTTTAAAAATTAAAATCAAAGAAACTAATAAAAATAAAAATTCCTTTTCAAATGAAGAAAAATCTGATTCTATTAAATTTAATGAATTTAAAAAAAAAAAAGATTTATATGATGCTAATAAAGTTTTAGATATTATTCAAAATACTTATTTAGGTTTTAATTATGATGATGAAGAAGAAGATGAGAATGAAGAAACTTTAATTAATGATGATTATGGTAATTTAGATGAAATTATTTCTGATAATAATCATATTAACAATATAAATATTAATGCTCAACCATTTGAAAAAACATTTTTAAGTAAAAAAGATAAAGATGATATTCAAATTATTAGAAATCAAATTGAAAGTAAATTAGGAAAAGATTTCACTAAATTTTTAATTCATTATGTTTCTTCGAGAACTGATAAAGATCTTTTAAAATTTGATCAAAAAGAAATTGAAAAAAAATTAAAAAGAGATTATGAGAATAAAAAAATTAAAGTTAGTTATAGCTTATTAAATGAATCTTTTAATTTATTACCTGAAATTTATTCTATTGTAATTGCAGAAAGAATGGATGATAATCTTAAATAATAATATATTCTTTTAACATTATTAATTATTATACATTAGATTAAAATATTTTTTTTGTAAAAAAACTACATTAAATATAATATATCATATTAAAAAATTAACAGAAATTACAAAAATAATATTAAAAACTCCATAAAATAGACTTTAAAAAAATAAAATCTTTTTTTAATTAAATAAACTTATTTTTTAAAAAACAATGAATAACAAAAAAGTAAAATTTAAAGTAATATTTTTTAAGCAGAACCTTATCTTTTATTTTCAATTAATTTATTAAATAATTCTCTAACAAATTTTTTAAATTTATCATAATAAATAGTACCATCTCTATTAATATCTACTTTAATCATAGTTTCTTTAACATCTTTTTCAGTAGGCTGAGGTAATTGATATTCATCAGCAAGAAAAAACATCATTTTTCTAAATTCTTCTGCATCTATTATCATATTTCCATCTTTATCTCTCTTGTAAATAACATTCTAACTACTGCATCACATTTTGGCTCACTTTGTAATAAAATTTCAAGTATTTTATCTATTTTTTTTTGGTTTTTTATTTTTTGTTTTTTATATATTTTTTTGTAGTTTTTGATTTTTTTGTGTTATTACTCAAATTTTTAACTCTCTTTTTCTATCTAATCTTATAATCTACAAACAAACATTATAACATTTATATATATAATAATTCAAATATATACGAACAAAAAAAATTGTAAAAATAAAAATTAAAAAATCAATTTATTATTCATTTAATAACAAAAATCTTTTTATTGATTATTAGTTTTATTAAGTTGTGTTAAATGTGCTCTAGGATTAAAATATCCTTCATGCATTTGATGAACAGTATGTTTAAAGTCTTCTTCAATTTTAGGATCACCATAAATTTCTTCTCCATATTTATTTGGTTGTCCATGACTATAAAATTTTCCATATAATTCATTTGTAGTTCCAAAAGTTTGAAAGGATTTCATTTTTTTTATTTATTTCTTATAACTTAAACTTTATATTTTTATTTATTTAATTTTATAATAATTTTTTCAAAGAAATAAAATGATTTTTTTATTATTTTTTTGAATATAAAGTTTTACAAATAGGGCAAATTTGGTCATACAACATCCATTCATTTAAACATTGAGAATGTAGAATATGTTTATTACAAGAAAAAATAGAAATATCATCATCATCTAAAAAATCTCCTAAACATATTTGACAACTTTCATAAATGATAACATCCTTAAATTTACTTATTTCTTTAAATTTACATTTTTCAAATTCAAATTTTTTTTCAGCTTCAATTAAATTATTTTGTTGTTCATTAATCATATTTTCAAACATTAAAACTATATTATCAATTTTATTTAATCTTTCATCAAGATAAATTTCATAAATTTGGATTTTATTAATACCTTCATTTAATAATTTAATTTTTTCTAAATAATTTTTTCTTTTTTGCTGAAATACAATTAATTGATTTTTAAAATCTTTTTGTTCTTCTTTAAATTCTTTTACACTTTCTTCTAATTCACTTTTTATTTTAAACATTTCTTCACATTGTTCATATTCATCAATATTTTCGTTTATATATAATATTTTATTATCATATATATTAATTTTATCTGAAATAAAATTTGAATTCTTTTCTATTTCCTTCAAATAATTTTTGGTATCTTTGTAATCTAATATTACATCTTTTAAATCATTTTCTAACTTTATTCTACTTTCTTTTATTTCTTCTTGATCATCTAAAAGATGTTTTCTTTCTTGTTTTATCAGATATAATTGTTGAATCATTGTTGGTATATTCATTTTTAATTAAATAAAAATACAAATATGATAAAATAATGCAGTATAAAAATATAATAAAAATATAATAAAAAATCCTAAAAAAAGAAAATGGAAGTCAAAAAATTAGTAGCATACTTTAGTGCAACAGGAAAGACAAAAGGAGTATCATTAAAATTAGGAGAAATGATGAAAGCTGACACATACGAAATAAAGCCTAAAGAGAAATATACAGAAGCTGATTTAAATTGGACAAATAAAAAATCTCGTTCTTCAATAGAAATGGGAGATCCAAAATCTCGTGTTGAACTTTCAGATAAATCAGCAAATATTTCAAATTATGATACTATTTACTTAGGATTTCCCATTTGGTGGGGGGTCGCTCCTCATATCATTAATACTTTTCTTGAAAGTTATGATTTTAAAGGAAAAACTATTGTTATTTTCGCCACTTCTGGAGGGAGTGGTATTGGAAAATGTGCTGAAAATTTAAAAGATTCTGCTAATGGTGCTACCATTAAAATTGGAGGCTTGGTTAATAGTGATTTAGTTTTAAAAAAAATAAAGGAAATTCAATAAGAGGTTTTTTTATTTTTTTGGAATTATATTAAATTTTTTAATATTTTTTATTTTTAAATCATTTTTTTATGAAATTTGAAGAAACACTTTTTTATAACGAGAATATTTTCCATCATAAAAATACCTTAGTAAAAAAAAATAAAATATCAAAAACTCCCAAATTCAAATTCAATTAAAATGAAATTATTCAAACTTGATTTCTAATAAGCAAATATTGAAATAGATGTTAAACTTTTCTAATACTAAAATTTTAGGAAATAACAATATAATTAATAATTTAATAACTTAAATGGCATCAAAATACATTCAACAATTTCCAATTCCTGATGATTTCCCAGATATTTTAATAGAATTCACAACAGAAATTCTTCGTAATCAACCATTAGATATAATTGATTTTGGAGTAGAATATTTTCGTTGTTTAGAAGAACAAAAAATTTTAGATTATCCTCATAGAGGGCAAAACATTCCATGTGACTTTAAACCTTCCATCCCTACTATTCCAAGTAAAGAAAAAAAATCTCCTATGACTTTAGATGCTTACTTACAATATCAACAAACTTTAAAAGATGATTTGGAAAGAAAAGAAAAAATGAAAGAAGAAGCAAAAGACTTTGAATCCGCTTTTCAAGAAAGATTAAGAGAAATGAAAGAAAAAGAAAAAGAAGAAGATGAATTTGATGGTATGATGATTGGAGGAGGTGAAATTATTGAACCTGATGATGAAATTGAAATTATGCAAGGAGGTGGTGTTATGATTGATGTTGAAGAAGAAAAAGAGAAGGAGATAGAAGAAAGAGAAATTGAAGAAAAAGAAAGACAAAAAGAAATTGAGAGACAAAAAGAACTAGAAAGACAAAAACAAATAATAAAAGAAAGTGAAGTAAGGATTATGATGATAGGTGGAGGAGAAATAATAGAACCAGATGACACTAAAGACGTTATGGTTGGTGGTGGTGAAATAATTATACCAGATGTTGAGAGAGATATTATGGAAGGTGGTGGTATAATTATTGAACCTGATGACACAAAAGATATAATGGAAGGAGGAGGTGTCATGATAGGTGACATCAAAGAAGAAGAAGAGAATATATTAATGGAAGGTGGCGGAGTTATGATAGAAGAAGTTGATGAAGAAGAAGGTCTTTTAATGGAAGGTGGCGGAGTTATGATAGAAGAAGCTGATGAAGAAGAAGGTCTATTAATGGAAGGTGGCGGAGTTATGATAGATGAAGTTGATGAAGAAGAAGGTTTATTAATGGAAGGTGGTGGTGTTATGATAGAAAAAGTTGTAGAAAAAAATGATTTCGATAATGTTTTAATAGAATCTGGAAAAGTCACAATAGAAGAGGTTAATCAAGTAGATAAAAAAGATAAAGAAAAAGAAAATAATGATGATGATAATATATTAATGGAAGAAGGTCCTGCAGTAGTTGAAGAAGTAGATCAAGCAGACAAAAATGATAAAGAAAAAGAAAATAATGATGATGATAATATATTAATGGAAGAAGGTCCTGCGGTAGTTGAAGAAGTAGATCAAGCAGACAAAAATGATAAAGAAAAAGAAAATAATGATGATGATAATATATTAATGGAAGAAGGTCCTGCAGTAGTTGAAGAAGTAGATCAAGCAGATAAAAAAGATAAAGAAAAAGAAAATAATGATGATGATAATATATTAATGGAAGAAGGTCCTGCGGTAGTTGAAGAAGTAGATCAAGCAGACAAAAATGATAAAGAAAAAGAAAATAACGATGATGATAATATATTAATGGAAGAAGGTCCTGCAGAAATTGATGAAGTAGATCAAGTAGATAAAAATGATAAAGAGAATGAAAACAACGATGATAATCTTCCAAATGGGGATTATTTAAATACCCAAGATAATTTCAATGAAATAAAAAATTCATCTCCAATGGGAATTTCACTTAATTTTTCAAAATTAAAACATTATGAAGATTGTATAGATTTTGAAGATAAAGAATCAGAATTAGAGAAATTAAAAAATGAAGATAATGAAGAAATAGAAAATTACATAAATACAATATTTACTCCAAATAAAAACATAAATGATATAATAATAAAAATGCAAAAAACTTTGAATTCCTTATATAAAAATAAAGGAACAGAAAATGAGGAAGAATATAATGAAATAAATGAAGAATTAAAAAATAAATTATTAGAATTAAAATTGCAAATATTAGAAAATGACTATAAAACTCAAGCTTTGAATGATGCAATTTCTGATTTTAGATCATATGATTATTATGATAGAATTGTAAAATGTTATTCAATGAAATTAAATGAACCTTTTGAAGATGATAATAAATATTTAGATGAATTTTCTTATTTTTTATTTAATAATAAATTAGGAAATATTAATAAAACTACTTTAGAAAAATATCCTTATATAAAAAAATATTTCTCTCATAACATTGAATTATTACAACCTGATATTTATTCTTTTGCTCATAATTATAAAAATTATTCTGAAGATGAATTTAATGATAAATTTAATAATTTACCAATAAAAAAAAGAGAATTATTTTTAAACTATTTTAAATTAATTCATTTAGATGATGATTCTTCAGAAAAACAAAAATATTTAGATAATATGAATAAAAAGAGATACATTTCATCTCTTAATCAAATTTATTTAAAATTATCTTCTTCTGATGAAGAAAATAAAAATACAATTTTACCTTTAGCAAAAGAAAAATTAGATAATAATTATCCAAAAATATCTAAATTTATTGATGAAATATCAAGTAACTATAATGAAGAATTAAATAATGAATTTAAATCATTTAAACCAATTGAAAGAAATATAATATTAGAATATTTAAAATTAAAAGATTTAAATGATATTTATGATAAATTAGATAATTTAGAAATAGATGAAGATAACTTAAACTTTTATTATAAAATGAAAGAAATATATAAAGAAAGTGAAAATGTTCCAGAATTAAATATGAGAAATAAAAGTATTTGTATAAATAAAAGTTTTGAATCTTCAGATAAATTAAAAGAATATTTAAATGAATTAGATGATAAAAATTCAAATGAAGAAGATTTAATAAATAAATATAAAGAATTTGATCCTTTAACACAAGAAGGAATTTATTATTATTCCTCAATAATAAATAAAGATGATGGAAGATTAAATAATATAATTAATCAAATGAAAAGTAATAATAATAATATTAATAATGAAGAATTTATTGGTGGATATATGGAAAATGAAGAAAATGAAAATAAAGTTGATGAAGAAAATACACAGAAAAAAAAGAAAAAAGGTGTTAATGAAGAAGGATTAGAATCTGATACTGATAAAGAATTTTATAATGAAAAGGAAGAAATGGAATAACAAAAAGAAATTTTTTTTTCAAAGATTATATTACATTAATTTACAAATTTTAATTTATTTTAATTTTTTAAATTAATAAATTAAAAAAAAATTTATTTTTTAAAAAAATGTTTGAACATGAATTTAATTATATAAATGAGGAAAATAATACAAAAATAATATATTGTTCAAGTCAAACAAAAGGATGTGATTGTAAAAATATATTATCAAACAATAGGAAAAGTATATGGTTATCAGAAAAAAATATTCCTCAAATAATAATAATAGATATAAGTAAAATAGAAAAAAAACCAGAAAATTCATTTTTTAAATATTTTGGAATATATTGTTGGCATGCTTATTCAACAAATCCAAAAATAATTCAACTTTTAGTTTCTGAAAACAATAAAAATTATTTTGATTTAGGAAATTATGAATTAACAATGTCACCGAAAACACAATATTTTCAAATTGAAAATTTAGAAAAATTAAAAAATAAAAAAATTAAATTTATTAAATTAATTATTAAAGAAACTTTCGGAGGAAGTAGAACATATATTAACCAAATTTTTTTCTATGATGAACAATCTGAAATTAATAATAATGAAATTGATGATACTTTTCAATTAACTATTAATAATGAAATTGATGATAATAACAATATTGATGAAAAATATTTAAAAAAAAATAATGATAATAGAAATTATTTTAATAATAATAATAAAAAAAATAGAAGAAAAACGGAAGAATTAGATGAAAATGAAAAAGAAAGAAAATTAAAAAAAATTGAAAAAATATTAAAAACTAAAATTTTAAGTAATAATATAAATTTAGAAAATGAATCAATTGAAAATGATCAAACAAATAAAAAATTAAATAAAAATTTATTTTTACAAGAAGAAAATGAGGAAGATAAAATTTCTTCTCATTATTTATCTTATGGAAATTCGAATTTTAATTCAGCAAAAAATAAAAGCTCAGAATATAATTATATGAATAATAATAATAGAACAGAAAATACTTTTTCACCAGAAATAACAAATTCAAGTAATTTTAATTTTAATAATATCCCAAAAAGAACAATGACTCCACTTCCAAAAGGAAGTAAATTATTGTTTAGAAGTCCTGATAATACCTTAAATTATATTAATACTAATCCAAATTTTAATTATAAAATTTCTTTAAATTCAGATAAAGAATATAAAAGATTAGAAGCTCAATTAAAAGAAATGGAAGATAAATTAAAATCTTTAAATAATGAAAATAATATTATTAATAAATCAATTAATAATATTAATAATACTAATAATAGTAATAGTAAAAATATTACTCATTCTAAAAGTTTTAGTTTTTTACCAAAAGAACAAAATAATAATTCAATTGGAAGTAATAATAACACAAATAATTTTATTAATATTCAAAAAGAGATCAATACAGATAATAATAATAATATTTTAATAAATAATAATGATACTTTAAATTTACCTGTACAATCAACAAATAGAAATTTAAATATGAATACAAATTCAAATAGACAATTTATTGAAAATTTAAATAATTTAAACACAAATAGAATATTACAAACAGAAAGAGTAAATTTAATAGAACAAAGAATGACAAATTTAGAAAATGAAATAAAAGGAATAAAAGATCAATTCACAATATTATCAAAAAATATTCAACTTTTAGTAAATATGAAAACAAATAATAATTTAAACACAGATCAAATTATTCAAATTGTATTAAAGGAATGCATTAAATTAATAGAAAATAAATTTAATGAAATACAACATCAAAATAATCAAACTACAAATAATAGATTATCAAATGAATATAATACAAATAATAATAATTTATATGTTTCAACAGATTCAAATTTATATTCTTTTGAAATGAGATTAAATAAAAAAATAGATGAAAGATTAGATTTATTAGCAAATCATATTCAAGAACAATTAAATAATAATTTTTTAAAACCTTCAATTCAAAGTATTGAAAATACAATGAAAAATAATATGAATGAAATAAAAGAAAAATTAAATCAAATTAATACTCATTCAAATAATAATTTATTAAATCAAAGTGAAACAAGTTTTATTGATTCTATTAAAGAAAGTAAAAGTTTGTTAGGTTCTCAAAGTGATATTAAAAATTCTACTTTAAAAAGAAATGATCAATATGATGAAATTAATAAATTAGGAGAAAAATTATATGACAAATTAGTTGAAAAAGAAAAAAAATTAGAAGAATTTAAAATTGAAACTAACAATTATTTTAAAAAAAGAATGAAAAAAGATGATAAAAAAATTCAAGATAGTTTAAATAGTTTAAAATAATATTATTTATTATTTTTTATAATATTTTTAAATAATAATAAATATATAATTTTTATCAGTATTTAAAAAAATGTAAATTTAAATAATAAATTCTATAATTATACTTAAATTCTGAAACTATTTAATTCTCCTTCTTCTTCTTCTTTTTTTTCTCTTATTCTTCTATATTTCTTTTCAATATTGAATCTAGCTAATTTTTCATAAAATAAAATAGTATGCTTAACTAAAATACTACTACTTATAAAACAATTTTTAATTTCATTCATTTCTTTTTCTCTAATTTTAATATCTTCTTGAATTTTTTCAATTTTTGTTAACCATAAACTACCATCTTTTAATAAAATATCAAATAAATTATTATAAATAAAATTATCTATTTTTATATTATTTTCAAATTCAATCATTAAATTTTTAATAGTAAATTTCCTAATAGCTCTTAATAAACTTTCTTTATTAATTAATTTATTTTTCTTTAATAATATATCAACTTTATTATATAAAATATTAGACGATGAACCTTTATATAAATCTTCATTAAATTCTTGATATTTTGCTTTTTCTTTTGTTTCAGGAAAAATTTTTTCTTCTATATAATCATATAAACTAACTAATTCATTTACTTTTAATCCAAGTTCATTAATTAATTTAATTGAATCTTGACTAAAATTTGCAATATTTTTTGCTTTATTTAATATATTTATTAAACTCATTTCTTCACTGTTATTTTTATTTATTGATATTTTATTTTGATTTATATAAAATATTAATTGCTCTAATGAAGGTAAAATATTTGATAAATCCTCGAAATTATTTATTTTATCTATTATTTCATTTGATAAATTTATTTTTCCATATTCTGAATATAATTGATTTAAACCTGAAATCCAATATTCATCTGAAATTTCAGATTTGTATATTATATAATTTAAATTGTCTGAAAAAAATTTTAATCCATATAACAATTTTTTTCTAAATTCATTTTCAATTAATTCATAATTAATTGTATATTCATTCATTTTATTAAAAGGTAAATTTTCTATAAAATATTTTCTTTGTGAATAAAGATAAAAATAATTTTGCAAATAATTATAATTATCTTTAATATTTATAATTTGTCTTATATTTGCATTTTGAACATCAATCTTATTATAATTATTAAATTCATTTAAGAAAAATTTAATTTCTTGATTATTTTCATTTTCATATTGCCCCTTAATTTCATCAATATTTTTTTTAATAAAATCATTTTGTACATTTCTTAATTTAATATAAATGTCACTTAATTGTTTTCCTCTGCTTTCTTTTTTATCATTAATTAAAAATTCTTCTAAAGTTGAATTTTCTGTTAATTTTGATGTTAAAATATCTTTAAAATTAGTTAATTTTGAATTCCATTTTTTTTGGAATATTGTATATTGATTAATAAGATTTAATTTTGATTTTTTCACTTCTTCAAATAATTTTTTTTCCTTTGCTTCATTTCTTGTTATTGAATTTGAAAAATTATAATAATTTAATAAAGGATTCTCAAATTCATTTATTGTCACAATATATTTTACTTTATTTAATGAAGATTTCCCTTTTTCTAATAAATCTTTTTCTTCATAATAATTTGATATAACTGGATATTTAGTTTTATTGTTTTTTAAATATTCTTTTATTTTTGAAAAATCAATTAAATTTATTACACAATTTAGTGAATAATATTGAAAGTTTTCATCTTGATTATTCTTCTGTAATTTTTCTATGATAGTATTATCATTTTCATCTTCAATGTAATTTTCTAAGAAAATAGACAAGTTATTTTTCTTTGATTCAATTTTAAATAGATTTAAATCTTGATTAAGGACATTATAATATAATATTTTTGCAACAATATTTTGAATATAAGAGCTTAATAATTTTCTATTTTGAAAAGAATTAGTTAAATTTTTAAGAAAAGTAATTTGTTTATTTTCAACAACAGCTTTAATATATTCTTCAAGAAATACTTTTAAAAAAGCAGAAGCAAAAATTCTTGTTATATAAGGATAATTAATATATTTAATTTCTTCAATTTCATTTTTATCAATAACTTCATTTATATTTTTTAATATTTCACTATATTCTTCTATATCATCCTCAGGAATTTTAATATGTGATTGGAAATAATATAATAATATTTCTATTAATATTTTTGATTTTTTATTTTCTTCTGATAGTATTTTATCTATAAATAGTATTGTTTCTTCTTTTGATGATTCATAAAATATTAATTTACTCTTATTCTCTTCTTTATAAATATCTTTATTTGGTTTTAATCTAAATACTGAAAAAATTAGAAAAAAAAATCTTTGAGAATAAGGTAATAAATTTTCATTATCTATTATTTCTTTTATTAAAAATATTCGATATTCATTATTATTAATTTGTCTATATTTTGAAATAAACAAAGATATTATAAATTCTTTATGCTCAAAATAATCTTTTAAAATATTTAATTCATTTTTAAAATTAATTTTTAATTTCTCAATATTCATTTCTTTATAATTTTGAATTTCATTGTTGATTTCTTGAATATATTGATTGAAAATTTGTTTAGAAACAATTTTAAAAACTTCAACAGAATTTTTAAATAAAAAAATTAATCGAGGATAAATTGAATGAAAAATACAATCATTAATAATTAATTGTGATAAATATTCAAAAGCTCCATATTTTTCATCATATAATTTTGGATCTTTAAAAATAGATAAACATAAAAATTCAATTATTGAATAAAAAGGTTCATTTAAAAGTTCAATTTCAATTCTTTCATCATTTTCACTTTCATTTATTCTCTTTTTTATTTCTTCATTTACTTTTTCTTTAAATAAATTTAAATCTAAATTTAATTCACTACATAATCTTAAAATATTTATTATTAAAAAACTATATTTTTCAATCCAAAAAATAATTTCTCCTAATTTATCATATAATAATAAATCATCACCAAATTTAATTTCTAAAAAAATTTTTAAAAGTAAATCATAATCAATTTCAGTTTTTTTTTTATTTATATTTTCAAAAATAAATATTTTTCTAAAATCAGAATAAAAAATTTCCATATCTCCTTTCCCAATGTTGGTGTTATAAAAAAAATTATTTTTTTTAATTTGATTTTGAATGGAATCTAAAATTATATCTTTCATTTTTTTTTCATTTACTTTCCTTTTATTATTTTTCAATGAAAAAGTACAAATTTTTAAATTATTTAAGAAAGGATAAATTAAAGGTAAATTTAAGCCAAAAATAATATTAACTGTATTTCCTCTTATTTCAAAAGAAGGATTTTCATTTCCAAATTCTAATTTTTTTATATAATTAATTATATTTTCATTTAGTTTTTTATTATTTGAAAATAATATTGAAGGTAAAATTGCATCTTTTTCACTTTTATATATAAATTTAATAAAATATTCTAAAAGTAATTTTCTCATATAATTTTTTATGTCTGAAAAATAATCTATTCCTTTTTGTTGATAATCAATATCAGTTAATATTGATAATATTATACTTTGGTTATTTTGAGAATTTTCTTCTTTTTTACAAATTAATTCAATTATTCTATTTTCTATATATTCTAAATACAAATTATTATTTTTTAAATTTGTTGTGGCTTTTTCATGATAATTATCTTCTGTTATTTCTTTATTTAATTCATTTAAAAATTTATATGAAAATCTCATAAACCCTTCATAAATCAAAGTTTCAAATACTTTTGATTTATCAAACAAATTTAAATTAAATAAATTATTGTTATTCATATTATATAATTTAGTAATTGAAATATTTTTACCTTTTAAATTATCAATAAATACTTGATTATAAAATGATAAATGAGATATAAAACTTTTACTTTTTGATTTTATAATATCATTATCCGTTTTATAAAAAACTTCTCTTTGAAGATGGATAATAATAATAATATATTTTGAATTTTGACTGTTTAAATCAATATTATTTATTTTAATATATATATCAAGAAGATTAATAATATGATTTAAATGTTCAGATAACTCTTCTTTAATTTGAATAACCAAAATTTTTTTCTCTGAATTATAAAATTTATTAATAAATTCATTAATTAATTTCTCATAATCAGATTTTGAAATTATTTTATTATCAATCTCATTTTCATTATCCGTTATTCCGTCAAAAATTCTAGAAAAAGTAAAAACAATATTTCTTTTGTTCTTATTTTTTCCATTTTTTATTTCATAAATTAAATCAGACAAATTATTTGGTTTGTTTTCATAGATCTTAACAATTTCTTTAAATTCTTTATTATATTTATTACTAAAAGAAGAATAAAATATATTAACCATAATATCTTGTGTAAAAGTAGGAACAATTTTATTAAAAACTTCTTTTTTAATATCATCAAATTTTTTATGTTTATTATCATAAACAATAGCTTTAATTTCTTCTTCATCAAAATTTATTAAATGACTACGAATATCAATTTTATTGGGTTTAACATAATCATTATTAATAGGATTAACAACTTCATTTAAAATTTTATAAATGTTATTGGCAAAATTATTTTCTCTATCATTTAATAAATTTTTAAAGAAAAAGATTTGTTTTTCAAATCTATTTAAAAAAGGTCTATCTTGCTCTTCTATTTTTTTATAATCAACTAAAACAATACTTTTAAAATTATTATCTACTTCAAAAATTTGATCAGTTGAAGAACCAATAGTAATTCTAGCATATTTTTTTCCACAAACATTGGTAAAAGTTTGATTAAATAAATCATATAAAGAAGGATAAATACTTTCTAAATTATTCATTACTATTATTTCTCCATTTTTCATCGAAATTTGAATTTTTTGTAAAAGAGAAGAAGTATATTCTTCATTTTTTAAATCTTTCATAAAATGACTTCCCAATAAAAATATATTTTCTTTTTTTAATTTTTTTAAAATAAATTGAATCAAAAATTGGCTTTTACTAATATCAGATATAATCATTAAATATCTACTTTCATTATCTAAAATATTTTCTTCAATACATTCAGTAATATTAATATTATTAGATAAAACATAAGATTTATCTTTTTCACGAATTTTATTTTCAAAACTATTAACAGACCCATAATAACCTCCAAAATTTCTTTGAATACATTTCCTTAAAATTTCATTTTGTTGAAAATTCTTATTTAAATTAATATTTTCAATTAATTTCCTAGCTAATAATTTAATAACATGATAAAAATCTCTAGCACCATGAAAATCAGTATATTCTCTTTGATTTTTTTCATTAATGAAATTAATATAAGATTCACTTAATAAAGTGAATAAATATTCATAATCTTTTCCTAAATTATCCTTATAAGAATTAGCAATTTCAATAGCAGTTTCAATACAATCTTTTTCATCATGTTCTGGAACAGCTAAAAATATTCCTCTATTCATTTTAGAAGCATCTAAAGTCCAATTTGATATTCCTACAAAAGCTAATTTCTCTTCTTCTTTCTCATATTCTAATTGAGAATGAATCACTTTTAATGGATTATTCGGTGATATTTCTGCTAAACCCATTTCATCAAAATATATCATAAATATAAAATCTGAGGAATTTCTTGAATTTTTTATTTCTAACATTTTTTCTTTTATTTTATTTTCTATTCTTTTAACTTCTTCTTTATCTTTATATTTTGTTTTTTTCCTTTTTTTTTTTAATTTATTTAATTGACTTTTCAACACATTTATATCTTTTTCTACTTTTATATTATTTCTTCTTAAATATTTCCTTGTGTTATTAAATATTTCTAAAATTCCTTCTGATGTACTTGATAAAGAACCTTGATAAGTGTTTCTTACAATTTCAGGTAAATTTTTAAATTTATTTGAAATTGATTTTTTCCCTCTCATTGCTTTATTTATTATTGATAAACTTAATGATTTACTACATCCTGGTTTTCCACATAAAAATAATGGAATTTTATTATTTATACATATAAATAATGCAAATAAATTTTCAAGTAATGATCTATTCTTTGCTATTCCTTTTTCAATTTCTATTTCATTTACTAAATTCTTTACTATGTTTTTACATATTATTTCAAAAGAAAAAATTTGGAAATATTCACTTAATTTTTCATTTAATTCTTCTCTTAATTCCCTTGTGTCTAATCTAAAAAAATATGTCACATAAATTGATAATATTATTGCAATATTATAATCATTTATTTCTTTTACTTCAATTAAAGTTATGTCTTCTTTTTTCTTTTCTTTTTTTAATTTTAATATATATTCTTCTCTTTCTTCTTTTAATTTATCATAATTAATTCTTAATAAATTTTCTCTTTTTTTTTCTAAAATCCATTCGAATAAAACAATAAGTCTATTAACATCTCTTAAACTAACAGAAGAGATACCTTTTTTTTCTCTTAAATATTCATGAGCTTTAATAATACCATTAGTAACCTTATTAACTAATTTATTTACTTCTTCTCTAATATTTTTATCTTGTATTTTCTTCTCAAAATTAATTTGAAATTTTAAAGAATTTTTCACCATATTTTCAATATAAATTCCTCCTGTTTCATTATCTAATTGATTGAAAGAAAAAACATAATTTAATAAAGAATAAGGTAATGGATTAACAGAATAAGCTAAAATTCTAACTCTTTTATTTTTAATTATATTTGCACTTATTCCTGGTTTTCTATTTTTGTAATTATTGTTTTTATTTTCATCTGCTTTTTTATAAGGATTACAAGCAGCAATAAAAGAAACATTTTTCTTAATATTTTTCCCTAATATAGTTCTTTTAATCATCATTTCAGAAAATAAACCTAATGAATTACTTGTATTAAATTCATCTAAAAATACCCAAATATCATTTATTTTATCATAAGATTTTTTAAATTTATTGTCTTCTTCTTCTAATAAATTATTGTTTTTAACAAAATCTAATATTTTATTATTATCAATTCCAGCATGAATATTAAATATAATTAACTCAACTTTTTTTAAACTTGCTAAAGCTTTAATTAAACTTGTTTTCCCACATCCTGTTTCTCCCATTATAATTAAAGGAACTTTTGCATTCATTCTTAAATTTATCATTACCATTTTAATGAAATTGTCTTTTGTAAAAACATAATCTGTTCCTAAATTTTCAGTAAGATTTTCTTCTAAATCTTCTTCTTCTTCTTCAGTCAATGAACAAGTAATATTTTTTATTTCATTTATATATTCTTCTCTTTTTAAATTATTATAATTTAATATCATTGGATTATAATTATGATCTTTTTCTGTTGAAATTGTTTTGTTTGGATTTAAGGAATTTATAAAATTATATAATTCAAATTTCTTTTTTATTGTTTCATCTTTATTTTCTAAAATTAAATTTTCTCTTTTTATTCTATCTCCTAATTCTGATATTATTGTAATTCCATTGTTTCTTTCATTTAATATTATTAAATCCTTATCTTTTAAAATTAAATTAAATGATTGTTCTTCTTCAGATAAAATATTTTGTGTTTTTTGTTTATTTTTTTCATCATATTTATTAACCGCATTTTTATTTAAAAAATTTAAAGTTTCATTTTGTGTTTTTAAAATTGAACTAAAAGCACTTTTAGAACAAATTATACTATTATTTATTAATCCTTCAATTATTGTAGGTCTAATTTTATCAATTAATGCATTTACAAAACTTACTCCTTTTTTTAATACATTTAAATGAGATGTATAAAAAGCTTTTTTTGATGAAAAACTCTTAAGTTGATAACTAAATAAATTTATAAATGAAGTTATTTGATAAAAACTTTCTAATGAATCAAATTCATTTTTTGATGTAAACAATATAGATTTATTAAAATTATTTATAAAAGAATCTTTAAAATTATATGGTCTTGCTTTTTCATCATCATTTATTTTTTCTATGAAATATTTTAATAATAATTGTTCACAAGTGTGATATGGTAATTTTTTTAATAATGTTGTTGCTAGTAATACTTTTTTATACAATCCAATTTTATTTATTTCTTTTTTAGTTTTTTGGTCTTCAAATTTATCATTAATATTTTTATCTTCATTCTTTTCTCTTAATAAATTTGAACTATTTCTTTTAATAATACTTTTTTTAATTTTCCTTATTCTTTTTTTTTTTGAATTTGAGTTCTTTGAGATAAAATACTTTCTCTTTTTAAATAATTAATATATTCAGGAGTAACAATAGTATTATTTATAACTTGAGAGTCTAATTGAATTCCTCTATTACTATCATAAATAAATATATTAAAATTATTTAGTTCTTTCTTTTTTAAAAGATTTAAATAATTACAAACAATTTGAATATCAGAATCAATTTCATTTGGTATTTTAATACAATTAAAAATAAAATCAGTATATTCATTTATTTCTTTTGGAATAATTAAAAAATTATCTCTTCGAGTAATTAATTTTGCTTTATCATGATTTTTAAGAATTATAAAATTATCACATACTAAAAAATTTGGGTCATATAAATTATTTTCTTTTAAAATTTCATCGAAACTTAATTGTTTTTTAATTTGAATTTGTTCTTTTTCTTTTGAAGCTTTTGAAATAATTCTAAAATCTTCAATTGATATTTTACAAATAATTTTAGTGTTGAAATAATTTAACATTGGAAATTTAAAAAAATCAATATTATAATTTGAAGGAACTTCAATTTTAATTGTTATTTCATCTTCTTTGAAAAAAAAAATATTTTCATTAACAGAATAATAATTCATTATTAGAAAAGAAAATAAAAATTGATTTATTATTTCAAGTAAATCTTCATTATCACAATCATAAATATCAATATGTAAACCAATATTTTTTTTTTCAAAACAATTTTTTAATCTTTCGATTAAATCTTCTAAATTTAAATCTCCTCCAACAGGAAAATAAATATAATTAAATTCATTTAAATTATTTTCAAAACAACTTTTTATATATTTTGATTTTCCAACTCCTGGTTTAATAGATTGAATAATTTCAATCTTTTCTTTTTTAAGTTTTAAATTTGTTTCATTTCTCATTTGTTTTAATTCTATTGAATTTCCATTATTTAATTTTATTAATTGTTCTGATAATTCAGAATTTTCATTTTTATTAAAAAAAATTAACAAAGAATTCATTTCTTTTTTTTTTTCTTTTAAATCTTTTATGAAATCTTTCATTATTATAATAAAATAATTTATTTTTTCTGTTATTAAAGTATCTGCATTTATAATAATATATAATTTATTTTCATCATCATAAAAACTTCTAAATAAAAACGAATAAATTTCTTCTCTTGTAATATTATAATTACAAAATAATATATTTTGTGCAATTGGTAAATTTTTTGTTAAATATAGAAAACATCTTAATGTATCAATTTCTGGATTTGAAGTTTGATAAACAAATAATCCTGTTTTTTTCTTTTCTTTAATTACTATTGAATTATTAAATAAATCTCCTTTATTATTTTCTAATAATTTATTTATGTAATCTGATACTATTTCATATATATCATTAAAGTTATTTTCATCTTTTATTTCTTTATAAATATAATTTCGATTTTCTTTTAATGTATTATTTGTTATATATTTATTAAGGAATAATATATCTTTTTCATATTTTTTCTCTTTTGCATATTTATATATTTTATTAAATTGTCTTCCAAAAATTAATCTTAAATTTGGGTTTTTTTCATATATTTCTTTTTCTTTCTTATTTTGAACAGATTCAATTTCTTCTAAATATTTTAATAACATTTGAACTCCATTTTCTTTTTTTTCAATTTTTTTTATTATTTCATTATTTTTTGTGTAAATAATACAACTTTCTAAAACCTTAAAATTGTTATTTAAATCTTCTCTTTCTATTTTAATTATAAAATGATAAAAAATATCTTCATCAAACCCTTTATGAATTATTGTTTCTAAAATTTTTATAATTTTAACAACATTATCTATTAGAAACATAATCCTTTGTACAATTTCCTTTTTTTTTAATTGTTCTTTTTTAATTAACATTAATAAATCTTTAAATTTAACAATATCTTCAAATTCATCTTCATACTGTTTTTCTTTATTTTCTTCATTAATTATAGTTATAACTTTACATTTATATTCTTCTTTTTTTTTGTATATGCTATAACCTTCATTTTGTTTAAATAAAATTTCAAATTTTCCATTTTTAGAAATTAAATCAAATTTTTGTTCAGCAAAAGCATTTTTATTTAATTTTCTATTAAATAAATCTAATAATTCATCAGATTTTTCAGTTAAATTTATAATTTTTTTTAATAATTTTTCACTTTCTTTAATTTCTTTTATAATATTAGATAAATCACAAATAATATTTTCACTTTGTGAAATACTATATAATTTATCTTTTAAAATAATAATATCTGTTAATTCATTTATATCATTTAGTGTTATTATATTACTTTGAGAAGGATCTATTAATTGTTGAAGATTTATTATATCATTTTCATTTTTTTCTTTTAAAAATTCTATAAGTTCTTCTTTAAGAAACAGTTCATTTAATATAATTTCATATTTTTGTTTTTCAATAAATAAATTTTTGTCCCATTTATTTAATAATATTTTTATTTCTTTGTATTGAGAAATTAAATTTTTATGATTTAATAAATTTCTTAATTTATCACATTCAATCACAAAATTATTATTATTAGGAAATATTTTATGAAATTTTTGAAAAGTATCTAAAAATTGAATTAATTCTTTTTTTCTATGAAATAAAAATATTTTTTCTAAAGTTTCTTCTTTTATTTTATCAAATAAATTTAAATTATCAATTTTAGAAATGATATTTAAATGTTCTTTTAATTCTTCAAAATTAGAAAAAGAATTAGAAATCATTTCACTAATATTGTTATCATTAATATTATTCTTAACAATCATATTACAAAATTGAAAATAATCTTGAATAGACTTTTGAAGAGAATCATCATTTTTTAAATTGTTTTGGTTTAAATGAAAAATATCCATAAAAATTTTTGATTGTTTATATTTTAAATTATTATTAGCTTCTTTTAATAAATTTTTATATTCTCTAACTTCTTTTTTCACTAATTCATTATATTTGGAAATATTATTCTTTGATAATTCTTTTTTTAAATTCTCAAATTGATTTATTTTTGGGTTATATATAAAGAATAATTTTAAATATGACCAAATTAAATTTACGTCGTTCACTATTTGTTTTGATTCTTTAATAAAATTTAATAAAAATAATTTATTTAATTTATCATTATTATTTAATGATATTATTTCATAATTGAAATCATCAATTTTTTTAATACCACCTTCTTTATAAAAAATTAATTTTAATCTTCGATCTAATATTTTTTTTTCTTCTAAATATAAAATTTTTTCTCCTTGTTCAATAGTAAATTCTTTTTTTATAATTTTATTTTGAAAATGATTTAATAAATTAACAACATTTTTAATATAACCTTCGTTTTTTAAAAATTCTTCATTTTCTAATATTTTTTTTTTGTTTAATATTTCTATAAATAATATAGATTTAATTTCATTTCTACTTAAAAAATCATCAAAATTTGGAGTTGGAATTTGAAAATCATATTGTTTCTTTTGTTCATTTGAATTTTCCATTATATTATGTCTTAATGATTTTAATTCAAAAATTTTTTTTAAACATTGTTCATTTTCAATTTTATTTAAAAGTAAGTCTAACATATCATTATTTATTGCTGTTTCTAAAAGATAACTTAATATATAATTATCAATATCTTTGTAATTTTTTATTTTTTCTTCATTTAATAGTTTACAAAATATATCAATATTGTATTGATAAGGAAGTTTTTTCATTAAACTTTTTACTAATATATTCATTTGGTTTTTATTTATTTCATTTAATAATAATGTTTCTATAATGAACATTAAAGAAGAAAAATCACTTTCATTATATAAATTAAATTTATTTTGTAAATTTTTTAATATTTCTTCAACTAATTTATTAAAATAATATTTTTGATTATCACCATGTAATTTAAAAATAATAATTTTAAAAGAATTTTCTATTTCTTTAAAATTTTTTGAATAATGTATCAATAAATTTTGAAAAGTAATAAATTGTTCATTTCCAAAAAGTTGATGAATAGGCAAAAATTTAATTTTTTCTATGAAATTTTCTTCGATTTCCTGTAAATTTAAAAATCTTGCTAAATCAAAATATATTTTTTCTTTCATCCATCCCATATTTTCAATTAAATCTGTTGAAATAAAATCATATATTTGATCATTTGAAAAATCACTTTCTTGAAAAAAAGCAAATAAACTTTCATTGAGAGAATCAATTAATTTTGTTTTATCTATAAAAAATGGATTTAATAAAATTAAGTTTTTTATTTTCTTTTGATTCTTATATTCAATTATATACTTTTCCCAAATTTGTTCATTAACTGTGAAGTCCTGAATTTTACGTCTTATCGAATTATATAATTCAATAATTGAATTAATATCATCTTCATAAGAAACTAAATAAATTTTTTGAGAAAAATCTTGAATTTCATGGTTTAATTGAATATTTTTTGTATAACAATCTATAATCAGTAAAAAATTTGAAAAATATTTACACTGATTAGTTATTTTTATTATTATATTTTTATCTTTTGTTTCAATAATTGTTTGGGTTACCAATGTATTTATAAAAATTTTTTCTATAACTTGATTTTTTTTCATAACATCATAAATAAATTTTTTATATGGTTGATTTGATTCAATTTTTTGATAAAAAGCATAAAATTTATCGTAAGATATAATTATATATAAAAAAATCATTATAATAATCTTTCCTTTTTCATAATCTGAAGAGTAAGAATAATCTAATTTATTTATTTCTAATTGTTCAATATAATTAAAATAATTTTCTCTATTTAATTTTAAATCTTGAGTATCAATTCGAGAAAAATATGCATAAAAAACTTTCTCAAAAAGTGATTTCGTTTTTTTTTTTTCATTTTTATAATAATATAAAATTTCCAGTACAAAATTAAAATCATTTGTATTTTTTTCACAAAAAATGAAAGAATCTTCATATAACATTTTTTCTAATTGATCCAACTGATATTTTCCTATAAATTTCTTATATATTTTATATTTATCATAATAAGATAAATTTGAACTAATAATTAGAATATCATCAAAAATAAAATGTTTTGTTTCTGAATATCTCAATTTATAATTAAAATTATTAAATAATATTTCAAAATTATTATTTTTTGAATTTGGATTAAAATAATATACCCTAGTTATTAAATTTGAAGAAATATTAATATCTATTTCATCATATTTTATGTTAGATATTAATTTTCCATCAAATTTAAAATCTAATTTTTTTTCTTTTGAATTTTCCTTTAATATTATGATACAAAAAAGAAAATTTGAAAAATCTTCGTTTAATGACATTAATATTTAAGTAATATTTATTGAATTATTATTATAAAGAAATTTAAAATTATTGATTTATTTTTTTAATTAATATATTTATAAAAAAATATTCAATATAATTTTTCAAAATAATAAAAATGAATATAAATTTAATATATGAAAATACGGCTTATCAATTTGATGCTTCTCCTAAAACAACAATTGAATATATAAAAGATTTAAGTTCAAAAATTTCAGGACAAAATTCAAAAATAAATTTATATTATAAAAATAAAAATCTTTCTAAATTAATTGATAAAACTTTATTAGAAGAAATAACTACTGAAGGAGAAAAAAATTTAACTATTAATATTCAAAAAGAAAATGAACTTCAAACTATTAATAATGATATTCCTATTTCAAATATAATTTATAATAGTAGATTAAATGATTTTGATAATGAAAAATATTTTCAAAAATTAAGAAATCGATTTTTAGAATATCAAAAAAATTATATTCAAAAATTTAAACAAATTTCTTCTTTTGAACAAATTTTTGAAGAAAGATATAATAGATTAATAAAAATATTTAAAGAATTTAAAAAATATATTAATATTTATGAAGAAAAATTAGGAAAATATTATGATGATACATCATATAATAATTTAGTTAAAATTTTTAATTCAAATTTAAATTCTAAAAATCTTTCTCAAAGTGAAATTAATGATTTAGGAGATAAAATGGATAATTTTTTATCATATTATTGTCATTTAGAAATTCAAAATATATTTCAAACCAATATTATTGTTTATTGTCAATATAAAATTGAAGAGTTTTTAAAATTAAAAGTTTTAATTCATCAATTAAATTATAAAAAGGAATTCTTAGATATTATTCCTAATATTGATGATATTTTTATTGAATTAAATAATGTTCATAAATTTAATCCAATTAATTTATTATCTGAATATAATAATTTGAAAGAAAGATTAAAATATAATCAAATTATGTTTAATCAATCAAATATAAACTTACTTAAAAAAAGAAAAAAAAATAGCAGAAAATATAATTTAAGTTCAATTCCTCCTTTAATAGATACAGAATTTAATAATATATTAAATAATTTTTCAAAAAAAAATAATAATACCACTTCAAATGACAATAACATAAACAATATAAATAATACACCTTTAAAAAATAATAATATTAATTATAATATAAATTATACTGTTGATCACAATAATAGTGATAATAATATAAATAATACTATTAATAACAATAATATTAATAATAATAATAAAAGTATTAATCATGTAAAAATAAATGATAAAGATCCCATTAAAATTCCTCAAATAAAGCATTTCAAAAATATAAGAAACTCCCAAACTTTTTCAGTAAAAAAAAAACAAAAAACCATATTTTCAGACAATGATAGATATGATAATACCACAAATACTTTTTCAAATAACAATAATATTAATATCAATAATATTAATAATAATAATAATAATAATACACCAATTAATAATTCAACATCTCCAAATTTATTGACAAAAAGTTTACATAATTTTCCAAATAATAATAATGAAAAAATTTTATCAAAAAGTGTTTCTATTAGAAAAGAAAAAAAAAGATTATCAAATAATTCTGATAATCACTTTAATAATGATAAATCAAATATTTTTTTAATGAGTAAATCTTCTAAAATTTTTCATAATGAAAATGAAAGTGATTTTAAAAGTAGTTTTAATTCTCCTTTTCAAAAAAGAAATAAAAAAATTGAAGAAGAAGATAAAGAACAAAAAAAAGGAAGTTCAAGTAAAAATTTAAATGTTAATCATCAAAAAATTTTAAGAAAAACGAAAAATAAAAGAATTAGATTAAGTTCTACTATACAAATTTTAAGTGATAATGAAGATGAAAATTTAATATCTTATTTAAATGATAATTTTAATTCACCTAAAAAAAAAATAAAAAAAGAAAATAAAGAAAATATTAAAACAATTAATAATGAAGAAAATAAAAAAATGGAAAATTTAGAAATTATTAATAATGAAATAAGAAAAGAAAATAAAAAAGAAGAAGATACAATTTCAAATTTTTCTCAATCACATTTATATAAATCACCATTAAATAAACATGAAGAAAAAAAAAAGAAATAATAATATTAATAATAATAATTTAATTATAAATCAGGAAAAAAATAAAAAAACAAACTCTTCTCATTCAATTATAAATATAAAAAATAAAGATGAAAATGATAAATTTATTATTAGTCCAAAAAATAAAAAAATTGTGGGTTTAAAAACAATAAATTCAAAAGAGAATAATAGTCAAAATAATTTTTCTTTAAAAAATTATTTTGAAAAAGAAAAAAATAAAGTTAACAACGGAAATATTGAAGCATTAATTAGAGATCTTACTAAAGTAGACAATAATCAAGAATTGAAAATTATAAATTTAAAGAAATGTGATGATATTCAAAGTATAAATAATAAAAATGAAGAAGAAAACGAAAGTAAAGAAAATAAAGAAATTAAAGATAAAGAATTAAATGAACAAGAGATAAAAAAAAACAGAAAAAAAAGATTAATGAAGTATGATTTTATTATATAATTAACTATTATACCTATAATTATAATTTATTCATTTTATATATTACAAAAACAAATTAACTATTCTAAATAAAATAAAAAAAACCTAAAAATTTAAAAATAATGTTTTAATTCATTTTTATTTATATAATATTTTTTAAATGGATAAAAATTATTATTTAGATAAAAGTTTTTTTATTCAACCTTGGGGAAATTCAGATGAATTTATAAAATGTTATGAAGGATTATTTAAAAATGACAATTCAGATAATATGGAATCATTTATAAATAATATATCAATAAATAATTTAAAAAACAATATTCATTATTTAATATTATGGGATAATAGAAATGATAATAAAGCATTTGTGCTTCCATCTCTTTTATTAATAGATATTATAATAAAAATAAAAGAAAAAAAATTAGAAGAATATTCAATTGATTCATGTCATATTTTAGGAGAAATAATAATTAGAGTAATTAATTTAATTATAGATGAATTAAAAAAAACTAAAAAAACTAATAATTTAAATATGTTTTTAGTAGCTAAAGAAATTGGTTTACCTGATTATTTTATTGAAATTAGACATAGTTGTACTCATAAAAATTTACCTTCTTATAATACACTTTTATTTACTGTTTATTTTTTATTTTTTTGGGTTAAAAAAAATATGTGGGATAAACAATATAATATTTTTATTTTGGAAAAAAAAATTTTTAATGAATTTATATATTGCTTAAATCATAATAAATCACCTAAGAAAACTAATTTTTATAAAGATTTTAATAATATTAAATTTGAAGTTAATCATTTATTTGATTTTGTTGTTTTGTTTTTTTCTGTTTTTAAAAATAATATTGAATGTATAAATAAAAAAGGGAAAAATCAAATTATTTTAAAAAATGATATTGATTATTTAATTGATATATATCAAATTTTATTATTAAGAGAAGGAGAATTTTTAATTTTATTATTTTTCCAATTTATAATTGAACAAATATTAATTTTAATTTCTTCAGAAGATAAAATTGAAAAATATAATGAATTAAAAGATATATTAATTTTTTTTACTAAATTTATTGCTAAATATAATACATTAAAAAAATTTAATTATGATACTTATGAAATATTATATCAATCAAATTACTCAAAAATAAAATTTATAAATTCTTCTGAAAATAATGAATTTGAAGAAGTTTCAAATTGTTTTACTTTAATTTTTCAAGGATTTAAAGAAAGAGAAGGTTATGATAATATTTTAGATTATCAAAATGTAATTTTATATAGATTAGGTAATATAATTGAGAAAGAAAATAATAAAATTGAAGAAGAGAATAAAGAAGATAATTTAGAAAATGAAAATAATATAAATATTAACGAAAATAATTATGAAGAAATTTTAATAGAAAAACCTCCAATAAATACTTTAATATTATAAAACAAATGAATAAAAAAAAATTTTGATTCAAATAAAAGAAAACAACTAATTTAATTCAAAAAAAACAATAAAATAAAATAAAAATAAAATAAAAAGAATAAAATATTATTTTTTATCTCCCATTTGAATTAAACTAGTTTTTTCATTATCATCATTTTTTTCTTTTTTGTCATTAACAACCTTATTTAAAGTAGCATTAGGATCATTAGTTTGAATGATTTGAGTTTCACCATCAGGTAAAGAATCATCATCACTTTCTTCAATTTCTTCTTCAATAATAACTTTCTTAACGATTTTTTTTTTTCCTTTTGTTTTAATAACAGTTGTTTGAATAGGTTGAGAAATTCTTTTTGATGTTATTACTGGTTTTTTCTTTAATTTTGTTTCATCAAAAGGAAAATGCTCGAATTTTCTGTTTTTTAATTCTGCAGGAATTGGTAAATTATTTCTTTTTAAATAATTTATTTTTCTTAATTCCATTAATGTATATTTTAATGGATGAATTTTAAAGTTTTTACCTTTTTTATCTTTTTTCTTGTTCATTTTTTTTATGTTTTTTTTATTGTTTTTATTTTTTTTTCATTCTAAAAATTTTATTTAAAGATTTTTTACAAATTATTTTTTTGATTTTAAATGTTTTTTTTAAGATTCTAAATTTTTGAAAAATAAATATAAATAAAAAACTTATTGTGTTGATGTTGGAAATAAAATGACAATTAATAGTAATCCTCAAATTAATAATTCATAAACATTTAGAATGTTCATTAAAATTTTGGGAAATTCTTTCCATTTTTTATCTAAAAAAGAATTAAAACAAGTTTCAATTATTGATAAATATTTGCATAATTTAATTTTGAAAGTTAAAACAAATATTGATGATGATAATAAATTTATTTTATCATTAAAATTGAAAAATGTATTAGAAATAAATCAAAAATTAATATTATTAATTATGAAAATAAGATAAAAATACGATATAATTTACAAGATAATAATATAGAAGAAATATTTGAAAAAAAAAATGAAAAAAATAGAAAAGAAATAAATTTAAATTTAATTTTAGAAAATAATAAATCAAAATAAAATAGGAAGTTATTTAGATGTGTTTACAAATATGAATGTTTGATTATATAAAACCTTCAAATTGTCAATTTCATAGTTCATCTAAAAGAAATTCAAGAAAAAGTTATAATAGAACTATTTTTAGAATTATTTCAATCATCGATAATATTATATGTTAATTAGATTTGTAATTCCAAAAAAATTAATATTATTATATTTTTCCTCAAATTTCAAGAGAATTGATTAAAATTCAAAAAAGAAAAAAAAAGTTATTTTAAAATAAAAAAAGTGACATTATATGTTTAATATTACAAATTAAACGATTTAAAGTTTATTTATTAAATTATATCTTTATAATATATTCTATTTAATTTATATTAGTATATTTATGAATATTTACAATAATTTATATGAAATTTTTCTACCTTAAAAAATCTAAAAGCAATTATTAGAATTAATTTATAAAAGATTTAAATAATATATTTATATTTTTTGAAAATTGAGTTTTTGTTCTTCAAATAAATTTCTATCAACATCAAAATTAAAATCAGATATTTTATTTGAATTAAATTTTGAATAAAAATTAAAATAACATTTTTCTTCTTCTTTAATTTCATTTGAAGAAGCATAAATTTTATTATTTAACATTTCATATAAAGCAGCTTTTTCTTGTTTTAATTGTTCAAGTTGTTCTCTTAAATTATCTTCTTCATAACTTTTTTCAGAAATTGAAGGAGAAGAAGAATTTGTAGAAAATGTATTTTTTAAATTTTTCTCATTAAAATTATTTTTCTTATCATTAAAAAAATCAGGAATATTTACTTCTTCAATTTGAGTTTTTGAATTATTTAATTGAAAAATTGGAAGTTTAAATTTTTTATATTTTTTAAATATTTCTCTTTCTTGTAATTCTTCTTTTATTCTTTGAAATAATAATTTAAAATTTCCATTTTGTATTTTTTGACGAGTTTTCAGAGTAAAGTATAAATATATTGTTTTTAACATATTTTTTAATTCTAATGTTGATGTGTTTTTAATTTCTGAAATATCATATCCAACATTTGAACCTTTTATTATTTGTGGTTGCTTTTTTTCACCTAATATATATTATTGATTTATTATATATTAACTTACATTTTTTTCCCATTATTGTTTTTTTAATTTTATTTTTATTATTAAATACAAATTAAATAGATTTTCTATTATCATTTTTTATTATAGATTTTTTTATTTTAGTTTTATATTTTTTTATTTAAATTTTTTATGGTTTTTAATTGTTTTAAATTGAGGTTTTGGATTTTTATTTTTTCTTTTTCTATTAATTTTAAATGTCCTTTAGTAATTATATTTTATTCGGAAAATTATAAATTATATCATTTAAAATTTAAAAAAAATATTAAAAATTAATTTGATTAAATAAAATTACCAAAAAATATTTATTTTAATTAAAAAAAATCAAGCTTGCATAGAAGTATTACTTATTGGTGTAGGTGAATTAATACACAATAATTTAATTTTTAAATAATATAAAATTTCCATACTCCTGATAATAACAAACAAAACAATTTCAGTTCCTAAAATTAAAGAAGAATAAGCATAAATAGCAATATAAGCTCTATAATTAGTAATAAAAATAGTAAAAAGAACTAGCATTGAAAAATATAATCCTATTGAATATTTCAATTTTTCCTTAATAATAATAGTCATTTGAACTTCTAAAGTAATTCTTGCGAACATTAAACACATTTGTAAAACCAGTAAATCATAAAAAAAAGAATACATATCATTATTAAAGATACTTAATAAGAAAGGAACTAAAATACAAAGGAAAATATCAATCCAATCAATTAAAACATTCTTTAAAACCCCAAAACCTTTTTGTTTAATAATTTTTATAAAAGCTTGAATTCCAGTAGTCCAAATTGCCATAATAAACATTGCAATGGTAATCCATTGTCCTAATCTAAAAAATAAAAATTTATTCCTGTAAATTCCAGACCCAAAAAAGAATCCAACAAGAGAAAAAATTACAATAAGTAAATTTCCTTCATTAGCTCCATTAATTTCAGGCAACAACAATTCTCCAAAAATATATTCTTGATAAGTTAAAGAGAAAAATCCTAAAAATAATCCTGAAAAAAATAAGAAACTGATAAAATTGTTATTCCCTAAAATTAATAAATGACTCATATTAAAAGCAACAATAATATTAGTGAAGACATCGCATCCATGATCTAGTAACATACCATAAGCAGTTGAGGTCCCTGTTCGACGTGCCTGCTTCCCATCCAGGTTGTCTAGAACGTAGTAGAGAATGTGAGCTATAGCCTGGAATAAACAAGTTCCACGAGAAAGAATAGAATAGTAATCCAAACCTCCATCTATTAAGGTTATATAAAAGGATAAGATGTTAAAAAAAAATGATATTAATGTTATCAAGTTTGGAGCTAATGATTGAGGAAAGTAATTTATTAATTTATTTAAACATGGAGATAAAATTTTCGAATAAAATAATGAGTTGTCTGTTCCTGAATATTTAAAGTTTTTTATGTTTTCTAAATTTTGGAGGGAGAGGTTTTTTATCATTTTTTATGATTGAATTTATTATAATAAATTTTAATAGAATTTTTAAATGATTAATAAATAATTATTTTTAAGGGAATAATTCGAACACCCTTTTTCCTATGATTAGATACTCTTTTATATTCAATCAAATTTTGAAATAATATTTTATAATTTTATAAAGTTTTATAAAAATATCCGAAATAATTGAATAGAATTTAAATAATGATCTAATAAATGAAAAAGGAAATTGTTAATATAAAAAAAAATGGACATAGGCAAACTTTCAGAAAATCACTTTTATTTTTCTTCAGAAAGTATAAAGGAAGGTCACCCAAATAAAATATGTGATTCAATAAGTGATTGTATTCTCGACTCATGTTTAACATCAGTCCAAATTCAAAAGTAGCATGTGAATGTGTATCAAAATCAACATGATATTAATAACAGGTGAAATAATTACAACATCAAAAATAAATGAGGAACAAATAATAAGAGATCATTTAAAAGGATTAGGATACAATGATGAAAAAAAAAGGAATAAATTACGAAAGTTGAGATGTGATAAAAAAGATAACAAAACAATCTCCTGATATGCCTCAAGCAGTATCAGAGAATAAAAAGATGAAGATATAGGAGCAGGTGATCAAGGATTAATGTTTGGTTATGCAACAGATGAAACAGAAGAATATATGCCATTTTCTTTTTTAATGGCAACAAAATTAGCAAATAAAATTACTCAAGTTCATAAAGATAAAATTTTAACGTGGTTACTTCCTGATGGTATAACAGAAGTGACAGAAGAATATGAAAAGAAAGAAAATAGTCAAGTAAAACTAATAAGAAAAGAAAATATATTAATAAGTTGTCAACAAGTTCCTGATATTCAAAATGATGAAATAATAAATAAAATAAAAGAAAAAGTGATAAATCCAATAACACAAATAGATAAAATAGATTTGAATACTAAAATTTAATAAATCTAAATAGTAAATTTATAATATGAGAACCAGAGGGAGATTATGGATTAACAGGGAGAAAAATAAGATTAGATATATATGGTGGATGGGGTGGTCATGGAGGAGGAGACTTCAGAGGGAATGACTGTAGTAATGTCGACCTTAGTGGGCTTATTTGGCAAGGTGGATTGCTAAAAGTCAAGTTCATGAAAAATTGTGTAAGAGATGCTTTGTTCAAATAATTTTTAATATTAGTATCAGTCAACTTCTTTCTATCTTTGTTGATAGTTATGGTTCTGTACAACAAGGAAAAAATGATGAAAAACTCTCTCAAATTGTTTTTTAAAAATTTCGATACTAGACCACGGAAAATCATTCAGGAATTAAAAACTAATAAACCTATTTTTAAAAAAACTGAAATTAGCGGACATTTTGGAAGAAATGTTCCCAATTTTTTATGGGAAATTCCTAAGAATTTGGATTATTAAATTTTTGTTTTTGAAAAAAAGCTTTTTCTCTTTGATAATGAAGAATTAGGAGAGAAAGTTTTTTTTTGAAATATATTTTTTTCAAATATTTATTAAATATTTTAATTAAAAAAAATAATTTATATTTTTCTTTTATTATAAAAACATTTAATATACCATAACTAATAAAAAAAATTCATTTTCAATAAAAAATGAAGATAACAATTAAAAATTTAAAGCAAGTCCAATATCCAATATCAATTCCTTCAGATTCCTTAACAATAAAGCAATTAAAAGACAAATTTTCAGAAATTCATTCTGAATTTACATCTTCATCGTTAAAATTTTTATATAAGGGGATAGTATTAAATGACGAGATGAAAATAAGTGATTACAAAATAAAAGAAGAAGACACGATAATAATGATGTCAACAAAATCTCATATAATCCATAAAGAAAAAACGGAAAAATCACCGAAAAAAGAGAAAGAAGAAGATATGAAAAAAATAGAAAAACCAAAAGAAAAGAAAAGAGAATATCAAAATGAATTAAATAAACTTTTAGAAATGGGATTTGATAAAGAAACATGTGAAAAAGCATTAAAAATAACAAAAGGTAATTTACAATCATCGATAGAATTAGCAATGAATGGTATAAAAGATGAAGAAAATAATGAAGAAGAAGAAGAAGAAGAAGAACACAATCAAAGTTCAACACCAACATTAAAAACAATATCAAGTGTAATAAAAGTATTATGTCAAAATGATCCATCAAATTTAGAAGATATATTACAAACATTACAACAAAATGCACCTGAATTAATGAATATGATAACAAGTAATCAAGAAGAATTTGAAAATTTATTAAAGGAACCAATTAATGAAGAAGACTTAAGAAATTTTCATCAGTTCCAAATTGAAAATGGAGAATTATTCGGTGATGATGATGATGATGATGAACAAATTAATTTCAGTAAAGATGAAATGGATGCTGTTAAAAGAATTCAAGAATTCGCTGGTGTTAGTGAAGATGATGCTATTCAAGCTTTCATTGCTTGTGAAAAAAATGAAGAATTAGCTTGTAATTTTGTTCTTGAAAATAAATTCGGAAATGATAGTATGGATGTTGAATGTAAGTTTTTTATTTTTTTATATTTTTCTTTTCTTTAGTTCATAAAAATCATAATGATAAAAATAAAAATAATCAAGATAATCAAGATAATAAAGATAAAAAGGATAATCAAGAAAATAATAATCAAAATAATCAAAATCCTGAAGAAAAAAAAAAAGACGATGAAAAAAAATAAAAATTTAAAAAAATCTCAAAAGTTTATATATTTTTAAATTAAAAATATTAGTTAATTATAATATAGAGAATAAAAAAGACCAAATAAATAAATAAATAAATAATAAATAAAAGCAAATTATCATAAAGTGAAAAATATATTTTTTTTAAAACTGGATTAATATATAAATTTAAATCAATTATTTTAAATAAAGAATTTCTTTCAAAAAAAATTAATTAAATATAATAATTCATTTTCTAACCAGAATGCTTTTATGTTACTGGCAATTTGTTCTTTAAATTTTATATTAAACATTTATCTTTTATTAATTCATTAAAAAACAGTATCTTTTGCAATTTTATCAAAATCATCATTTAATTTAATTTTCACATATTTTTAATATTATATTCTTCCAATTTTAAATATTCGAGCAAAAATTTTTATTAGGAATTACAAATCCAATAATATTATTCAGATAATTTATTCAATAATTCTTTTTTGATATTTTTCTTTTCAATATAGTTGTGTTTCAAATGAATTTCTAATATAATTATTCTTTTATTATATTATTATATTATATTATAAAATAATATTAATTATTAAATCAAATAATAGAAAATAAAAAATTAAATTAATATTCATATTAAATATAAAAAACTTTATTTTATTTATCATTATTAATTTCATTTCCAATTGCATCGATTAACTTTGAAGTATTTTCCATAATTTTAGTATAAGCTCTTCTAGCTTCAGTTAAAATTTTTGTTTTTTCTTCTAATTTCCTAGTCATTTGATTAACACTTAATTTCTTCATATCAAACATACTTTTAAGAGCTTGATATTGATTTCCTAATTCAGTCATTTCACTAGTTTCTTTAGTTAACTGCATTCTCAATTCATTAATTGCATTTTCCAAAATATCAATTCTCCCTTTTAATTCATTAATAATATTAGAACTATCTCCCATAATCATTTTTCTTTGAATTAAAAAAAATTATAAAAAAAAAATATAACTCTCATAAAAATTAATATAAAAAAATGCAACCTTCAAAAACAAAAAAAGAATGGGAACAAGAATTTAAAACAATATATATAGATATATTAAAGAAGAATAATTCATATGAAGATTTAATAGCATTAAATGAGACAGGATTAAATCAATTTAAATCAGAATACACAATAGATAACAACAGTATAGAATTTCTTCCAGCATATTTTAATTTTATAGAATGTTTCTTAGCTCAAAGTGAGAAATTAGGAGAAGTGAAAAAATATTTAATAGTAGGATTAACAAATTTATTAAATGCATCTAAAAAATTATCAAGTAAAAATTATCAAGAAAGATCAATATTAGAAATGGATCCAGCAGAAATTAATACAAAATTATTACAAAGTCGATTAGATTTATTATTTGGAAGATATAATTTAATTATGAGAGCTCCAGCTGATGAAACAATAGATAAATTAACTTCTTCTATAATAACATATAGTGAAATTTATGGTCCTGAAAATGTTGGTTTAACACCTCAATATTACTATCTTGCTGAATATTTCTTAGATTATTCTAATAATGATGGAACTGAAAAAATAATAGCTAAAAAAATTTATATGAAAATTGCTGATATGTGGAGATTCTATTTTAATGGAATGATTAATCCTCTTTTTAAAGAAAATACTGATGAAGAATTAATTTTAGCTATTGGAGAAACATTTGTTAAAATGATTGGAAATAAAATTTCACATGTTTTCCCCAGAGATAGTGAAAATGAATTAGATTTAAAATTTAAAATTCTTAAAGTTATTATTTTAAAAAGAACTAATTCTGATTTCTATGCTCAAGCTCTTAATAATGTTTTGGAATATCAAAATAAAGTCGAAAGTAAAATTATTGATAAAGATTGGTTTAAGGAAATGAATGAACAAATGAGTCTTGAAAGTTAAAATGTTAGTTTTTCTTTAAAAATCTATTTTTAATAAATTTGGATTTTTATTTTTTTTTTTTATTTTTTTTAGAATTAAATTTAAAATTTTAGATTAGAATTGTTAATAATAATTTAATAAAAACAAAAACACTAAAAGAATTTTTTTTTCAAGTTTACTGTTAAAATGTAAAATATTAATTATAATTAATTGATAAGAATCAGTATTTAATAAAAAATTTAATATTTACTCTAATTATAATATTACCTAATAAAACTAGATATTTTCATGTAGAAGTCAATAAAAATATTTTAAATATATAATATATTCATCTTCCAATCTGTTAAAAAGAAAAAATTTGTCAATATTTATGTTTTTCATAAAAAAAAAAATAAGGATATTATTGAAAAATAAAAATAATACCGATAATCAAAAAATAATGAATTTTTTGAAATGAATTGTGTTTCACAATCTGAATTAAAAAAGGAAAAAAAGATAATATTATTTTTATTTATGATAAATAAAAAATATTTAAAATAATAAAAAATTAATATTGGAAAAAGAATATAGATATTAATAAGGACTAAAAATTCCCAATGAATATAAGAAAAAACGTCTTTAAAAAAGAATAAAAAAAATAAAAAAGATAAAAACTTATTGAGAATCATCAACATCTTCTTTTTCAAAATCTATATTCAGAGTATAAACTTTACAAATTTTAGTAAAAGCCTTAATCATAGTGTCTAAATTATGATTAACAAAAGAAACACAAGTATACTCAATTCCTTTTCCTCTTAAATCTTCTAAAATATCTTTTCCTTTTTTTCCACAAGGACATCCATCACTATAATCATCATCAATTCCTCCATTATATTCACTTCCATGAGAAGGAGAACCACAAATATGATAAATAAATTTCATACTTTTATCTCTCCAATTAATTCCATTAACACCTAAATCTAAACCATCTAAAACAGCTTCACATTCATCTTTCCCACCTTTTGCATTTAATGAATATAATCCTTTTCTAAATTCACTTTTATCATCTGTTAATTCACATATTATTTCACTTACATGACTTTCATTTTCTTGATCATGATCTCTATATGATATTAAACCATATTTTAACATATTAATACTTTCTGTTTTAAATTGATATAAAGCTTTCTCTGCATCGAAAAGCAATTTTCTAATAAATCTTTTAATTGATTTTATATATGGATTCATACTTCCTGTTGTATCAACAATAAATATTATATCTACTTCATCTATGTCTTTTCGAAATTGAATTTCATCATCAAATATTATTACTGGATTTGGATCTTTTACACTGTCATATGATGTGTCGTTTGGATCCTCCTTCCCATCTACGTAAGCTATATTTAAATTTTTATTGTCATATGATTCTTCTTTTGAATCAATTTTTTTTGAATCATAAAGATTACTTGACTTTATATTATTTTCATTATCTTCTTGTTCCATATCTAAATCAACGAAATCTTTTTTTGATTCATTTTCTTCATTGTTTGATTCTGACATTTTTTTTGGGTTTTTTATCAATTTTTTAATTGATTTTAAAAAATATAATTTTTATTATTTATATATATATTTATGTTAGGTATAATTATTTTTTTCTATATTAAAATATCAAATAATTAGGTTTTTTGATAGAAAAATAACAGTTCTTTATAATCCTAGTTTATAATTAGAAAATTTATGATTTATATAATTTCGGTTTAGAGATTTATTTATATTTCCATATTTAACATTTATATTTTGATTAATTATTTTTGAAGAATTAGTTTTATAAAAAGAATTTGAAATATCATTTCTTGAAATATTTGAAAACTTATTTGCTTTATTAATATTTTCATTTTTGGTCTTTTTAAAATCTCCACTTGAAATATTTCTATTGATGATTGAATATCTCAATAAATTTGAATAATTATATTTATGAAAGGTTAAAAGGGGATTATTTAAATTTTTAATATGATTTTCATATCTTTTATTATTATTATAAATATTTGAATTTGTAAAAATATTATTTTGAGATGTATTTAAAGTTGAAAAATTAGTCGATGAAGAAACATCTAAATTTGATAAATATGAATCTTTATATTTAAGTTTTTTTTTGTATTTATTTAAAATTAAATCTACTATTTCTTTTGAATAAATTTTTCTTGTTGGATAAGTTTCTTTATAACTAGAAATTCCATTTAATGCATTATAGTTGTTATTTTTGTTTTTGTTATTTTCATTATAATCATTTAATATTAAAGGTGAAACTTCTTTTTTAATATATTGATTTTTATTTAAATCTTCAAATATTGCTTTAAATTCTTTATCATAAATATAATTTATTTTATATATTTTTTCAAATATCTCACTTAAATATTTTCTATTTGTATATTCATCTTTTATAATTTCATTAATACTTTTTTCAAGAATATAAATTGATAAAAGTAAACTATTAAATTTAATTGAAATATCAGTATTAATAATATCATCTAAATAGTTTCTTGCTCTAAGATATATTTTTTCTAAAATTTTTTTAACCTCATGAATATCATTTGAATTATCAATTTGTTTTTTTTGAATAATTCCATGACAAAAGAAAAAAGAAATGAAATCATAAATAGTATAATAATTTATTTTATATTTCAATAATTTCAAAGTTAAAACTTCATATTCTAATAATTCTTCTTTACTTATTATTTCAGAATAATAAGTAATATTTTCAAAAGATTTAATATATGAATTTAATTGAGGAAAAAAAGAATCAATTTCACAATATTTTGAAGCAATTAATAAACAAGTTAAAGCTAATTTTTTATAATTAATCTTATTTGTTTTTATAATTCTTAAAGAATTTTTATTTGAAAAAATAACATCTAAAAGATAAATTGAAAGAAAATAAGTTTGTGATTTAAAATTCATATTTTTAGAAACTTTTTGAAGTAAATTAAATATATCAAATCTATTATCTAAATACGTTTTATCAATGAATATATAATTATTATTTTTATAATTATCAATTATATTATTAAACATATTTTCACCTATTTCACTTGGTGATATTTCTAGTTTGTAATTGTATTTATGATGTTTCAAACATATAATGTCATAATGATAAATAACGGAACAATCTTCACAAAAATTTGTATCAAGTAAATAATTAGTTTTATGTTCGTCAATATTTTTTTCCCATTCATCAAATTTATATTGACTGTCTCTAATATAAAAATTATATAACTTTTGAAATTTAGTTTCATAATTCCCATAAGAAACCTCATCAATCATTTTGAGAGTCATCAAAAAAAAACAAATAAAAAAACAAATAAAAAATAATAAAAAATAAAAATAAAAAACATTAAAAATATTAAAAAAAAATCCTTTTTCATAAAAATAAATTTAAAAAAAAATCAGAAAAAAAAAAATGATGTCAACCTTATCTCCAAAAACTTATTCAAGTCAAATACAATCAGAAGGAAAAGACTTAATAATAAATGAATTAAAAACAAAAATATTTGAATTAGAACAGAACCAACAAAATTATGATTCTTTATACACAAAATTTAAATCATTATCAAACGAAGCTTCAATATTAAACGAGGAGAAAATTCGATTAGAATATGAGTTAAAGCAGAAAACAGAAACAACAAATAAAATAATATCAGATTTACAAACAGAAGTGGAAAATTTAAAAAATGCATTGAATGAAAAATTAGCAACAAATAAAACATTATTTAATGATAATAATAATTTATTTGCATCACTTGAATCAAAAACACAAGAAAATGATCAATTAAGAGAAGCACTTGCAGAAAGAGATGAAATAATAGAAAAATTAACTGAAGAAAAACATAAGAATGAGAAAGAAATTAGTAATTTAATTGATAACAAAAGTAAAAATGAATTAAATTTATCTAAAATGAATGATGATATTCAAAATTTAAGTAAAACTTGCGAAGAACAAGATAGAATTATTCAAAATATTGAAAATGAAAAAAAAAATCTTATTGATCAATTAGAAAATACTTCTTATAATTTAAAAAATACTTCAAATAAATTAAAGAATACAACTGAAAATTTAAATAATACTTGTAAACAATTAGATGATGCTAATAAAACAATAAATAAACTTGATAATCAATTAAATACTTCTGAAAAAAATTTAACAAGAACTCAAAATGAATTAAATTCTACTTCTAATCATTTATTGAAAGAAAAAAGAACAAGAGAAGAATTTCAAGATAAATCAAATCGATTAGAAAATACTTTAAATCAAAAAATGAATGACATCAAAAAAATGAGTAATGATATTATTTATTTAAATTCTAATTTTGAAAAATTAAATCAAGAACATGGAAAAGCAAATGAAGATATTAAAAAATATAAAGAACATATTATGTTTTTAACTGAAACTAATCAAAATTTAATTAGAGAACTTGAAAATTGTTTTGAAAGAAGTCAAAAAATGGAAAATATTTTAGTTGAAGGAGAAAGAATTCCTGAAGTTTTAAATAAAACTAAATATGAATTTGATATGTCTATGAATAATTTAGAAAATTCTTTTTCTAGAAATAATATTAAATGTTAAAATGTGGTTATTTCTTCTTTTAAATTTTTTTGGATTCCCTCTTTTGTTTTTTTAAGGGATAAGAAGATAATTTTATTTAATTTTTTTTTATTTTTTTTAAGGAAAATTTAGATTTTAAATTTTAAATTTTATTTTTTGTTTCATTTTAAAATTTCAAAGATTTAAATTGAAAAGAATAAAATAATTAAATATTAGATTAGCTTTAATAATTATTTGAAGAATAATTAGAATTTAGAAAAGTAAAGTCATAATAAACCAAAATTATAATTTCTTTTTACACATATTTAATATATTAAAATATAAATTAAAATTTAAAAATCAAACAAAAAAAATTTAAAAAAAAATGGAATTAGAGCAGGAAGAAAAAAAAGAAAACGAAGAAGAAGAAGAAGAAATATTAGATGACGATTACTTAATTCAACTTCACCGTTGTTTACAAGATATAAAAAACCAAAGAAAAATAGCAGAAAAAGACACAAATTTAATAGGTGGAAGAGTAAGAATGTTAAGAGAAGAAAATGAGAAAAATTTAAAGAAAATAGAAGCAACAAAAAAAAAAACAGAAGCAAGAAAAAATTATTTAATAAAACAAAAAGAAGAATTTAAAAAGAAATTAGAATTTCAAAATAAAAAACAAAAAGAATTAAACGCAAAAAGAGAACAAAATAAAAGACAAAAAGAAAATAATAAACTAGCAATAATGTTAAAACAAGAAGATAAGAGAAGGCAATTAGAAGAAGATTTAAAATATATGAAAGAACAAAAAAAAAATAATGAAGAAATGAGAAAATATTTAGAAATAGAAGATTTATCAAATAAAAAAACTCAAGCAGATTATATTAAAAGTCAACATTTAATTGCAGAAGAAAAAAGAAAAGCTATTGAATTAGAAAAAAAAATAAAATTAAAGAAGATTTATTAAAAAAAATTGAAGAAGAAGAAAATAGAATTCAATTTGCTCAAAATAAAAAACAAGAACTTGAAGAAGAAGAAATTGAAGTCATGAAAAAAATCAAAACTTCTACTCAATTACACCAACAAATGGTTGAAAATTATGAAAAGTTAAATTATGAGAATTATGCAAAATAATTTGAATAATTACTTTTTAAAATAGGTTTTTCAAAAGGTTTTTGTTTATAATTTTTTATATTATTTTAATTTAATTCTTTATTATTTTTTTGATTTCATATTTTTAAATTTTTTTTTTAATTTAAAATTGAATTTACAAAATTTTTTTTTGAGATAAATATTATTTACAATTAAAATAATATAAATGATTAAATTATATAGTAAACCCATTAATTTAATATAATATTATAAAGAAATAATAATATATTTTTAAACAAACTTAATTATAATAATTTTTATATTTAAATAAAATCCTTTTCAACAAAAGACATCCCAATAGCAATAAAAGTTTGAGCACTTATATAACAAGACATAACAATCAAATGATAATAAAATAATATTTCATAAAACATTATTCTAACTAAAATAAAATCAGAAATCCAAAATAAAATAGTTCCAATAAAAATTAAACAATTACTCAAATTAAATTGAATAAATAAATTAAAAGTAGAAATACAATTAATCATTCCTAAAATTGATAAATAAAAAATACCATAAATTAAAATATTTCCTTTAATAAAACATTCTTTTAAATAATAATTATATTGAATAAAACAAACATAAGAATAAAACAATAAAATCATAATTAAAGAAGGAAATTCATCTTTATAAATTTTTTTATTTGAAATATTTATAAAAGCAAAAATATAAAATATATGCCCAATTAAAAAAAAAGAATTCCTCCAATAATTAAAGGAGAATTACTTTTAGATAACATAAATATATCTCCAATCCAGCCAAAAATCATTCCATAATTAATTAATTTACTTTTATTCTTTTCTTTTGTTAAAATTTGATATATTAAATATATTAATGGCATTATAAGTAATTTTGTTATTATTCTTATATTAGTTTTTTTAATCATACAACAATAACATTGAATTATAGAATTAAAAAAATGAATTGTGAAAATTAATGGTTTTAATATTTGAGATTTGGAATTTTTTTCCATTTTTTTTATATTTTTCTTTATGTTGTTATTTATTATACTGTTTAAGTTTTTTCATTTAATTATCATGTATAATAATAATTTATAATTTTTTTTCTTGAATAATTTTATTTTAATTATTATTTTTAGAGATAAAAGGAATTTTATATTTTCTTTTAAAATTAATTTAATTTATTGAACTAATCTTTATAATATGAAAATAAAAATAAAATATAAAGCAAAAAAATTCATAATATCAAATTAAAATATAAAAAATGCAAACATCATTAACTTTAAAGAAAAACAATATAAATCACAAAACATCATTTTCAACAATAAATCAAAGACCTTCTTCAGCGAATCAAAGATATCCATTTATAAACAAAACTCAATCATTAAAACAATCATATAAAGTAATATATACAAATCCAAATAATCAAAAACTATTTAAAGGAATGGGAAAAACAATTGATAAAGAAGAATTATATGAGAATAATATTCAATTAAAAAATTTAATAAATAACTTAAAAAAAACTTTAGATGAAAGTAAAAGTATAATTATACAAAAAGACATTGAAATTAAGAAAAAAAATAAAATTATAGAAAATTGTTTAAGATGTAGTGATATTAACGAAGTTCACAAAGAAAATTTAGAAAAAGGAAAAGAATCAAATTTATTATCTTTAATTAAAGATAAATATTCTGAAATGAAAAATAATTATAATAAAAAATCGAAAGAAAATGAAATTTTAAAAGCAAATATAAAAATAACAAAAATTAAAGAAATTTCAATTGAAAATGATATTTTAAAAAATGAAGTTGAAAAATATAAAAAATTATTTTTTAACAGTCAAAGAGAAATTCAAAATTCAAATTTAGAAATTGATAATTTAAAAGAATTTAAAAATAAATTTTTAGAACAACATTTAATAATTAATTCTCTTAAAAAACAAAACGAAGAATTAAATTTAAATATTAAAAATTTAAAGAATGAAATATTACAAATAAAAGAAAATTTGCAAAAAAAGAATTCAAAAACTAAAAAAATAAAATTAGCAAATTCCCAATTAAAAATATCAAATGATAAATATTTAAATGAAAAAAAATTAAAAGAATATCAAATAATGAATCAAACAGATAATAATATAAAAATAAATAAAATTCAAAAACAATTAAATGAATATAAAAATTTATACGAACAAGCTTCAAGAGAAATTCAAACATTAAAAAAACTAGAAATAGCAAAAAATAAAAATAAAGAAAATGACCAAAATATATATTTAATAAAACCAATGGATAAAAATATATATAAAAGTATAAATGATAATCCAAATAAAGAAAATGAAAAAATAATATTATTAAAAAGTTTACTTAAAAATTCCAAAATAAAAAATAATATATATGAGAATTTTTTAACAAAACATAATTTTAAAATAAATAAAATTTTAGAAGAAGGAGGATATCAAAATGGAATAATAAATCAAAAATCTCCAAATCAAAAAAATAAAAATATAGAATCTTCAAAATCAAGTAGTTCAAAAAGTAAAAATGATAATTTCTTTATAACAAATAATCCAAATTATGAGCAATCAAATATAAATTTAAATGATAATAAATCTGAAATTAAATCTACTTTTAATGATGGAAAATCAAGTGATATGGTAAGTATAGGATATTTTAATAATATTGAATCAAAAGTTACTGGTTTTCCTTCAAATAATAATTTTATTAATCAAGATATTGTAAAAAATGAAAATAATGATATTAAATATTATAACAATTTTAATGCAATTGTTGAAGTTGATGAAGATTTTATTAAAAATATTCCTCATTTAATTAAAAAGAATTTAGAATGTTATAATGTTAATTCTAATTCTTTAAAAAATGAAGTCAACAAAATCAAAATTGGTTTCCAAAATAAAAATCAAATTACAAAAGAAGATTTTATAAAACCTTTTATTGATTTATTAATGAATAGTATGAAAAGTAATTTAGAAAGTGATGTTGATTTAATTAAAAATTATTTAGAAGAAAAAGTAGATGAATTTAAAGATGAAATAGAAAAATTTTATGAACATATTGAAATAATTTTTGATAGTATTTCTGATTATAGTAATATAAATGAAGAAGAATTCTTAAACAATATTAAAAATGATTTATTAAAATATTCTCCTGAATTAATAAATAAATTATATGAACATGATTTAAAAAAAGACCATATAATAACTTTTGGAGCTTTTAATAATATTATAGATAAATTAAATATTGAATTTAATAATGATGATGATTTAGAATTTTTAATTTATAAAATGAAAATTTCAGTTCCTGAAAATCATTCAATAATAGATTTGAATTATTCTATAATTGAAAATTTATTAAATGATAAAGAAAATGATATCCCAAATAATTTTTTAGAAGAAAGTAATGATAATATCAATTCTCAAAATAATTATAATAATAGTTTTAATAATAGAAATGGCATTGATAATAATAATAGAAATAATAATAATAATACAAATTTTAATAAAAGAATAAATTCTAGAGATATAAAACAAAGAAGTAATATTCAAGAAGAACAAGAAATATTAGATAAAATAATATATCCATCTTCAAACAAAACACATTGAAAATATCCATTATAAAAATGGACAAAAATAATAGGAAATAATTATAATTTATAATATAATTTTTTTTAAAAACAAAATTAAACTAAAAATGAATTTATAAATAAATATCAAATTAAAAAAATACAAATGAAATATGAATATCTTTATCTTAATTATTTGTAAAGAAAACATTAAATTTTTCCTGAATTTCTATTTCCAAAAATATTGATTATTATTCTTTAATATTTATTTTTATGTAATAAAATAAAACTTTTTATTTTAAAAGATTTCAGGTTAGAGCATCATTCTTTTTAAAAAAATTAAATTAAATATTGGATAATTACCTAAATATTAAACTCATTTAAATATTCATTAATGTATGATTTTTATTTCATATATCCAAAATTAAACTTAATTTTAATTCTCTGTGAAATAATTTTTTTGTTTAGGAAATTTGTTTATTTTTTATTTTTTTAATCTTGATTTCAAATATTAAATTAAATAAATGTCTGTGGGTGAAAATCCCAAAAATTTTATATTTTATGTTATTCAATTTAAAGAAACTTTTCAGGAAAGTGAATTAAAATTTTTTATGGATGGAAAGGAAATAAAAACTGAAAATTATGAATGTGAAAGGAAAAAGAACAATATTAAGAACAATATTATATCTAAAATTTATTATTTTCAAAGAATTTCTCAGGAAGGAAAAGTAAAAATTACTTATAAAAATAAAGAAGACGAGCAAAAATTAATTGAAAATTTTCTTTATGATCATAAACTTTTAAGTTATTCTCAAATAGAATTAACATATTATGAAAAGTTTACATTGTATAAAGAATTTATAATTAAAATAAATTCTCCAAAATTAAAACAAATGTTATACGAAAATTCAATGACTTTATTTACCAAAAAATCAATGGATTTTCTTTTAATTATGGATTTATTAGAATATTATAGTAATAATGAACAAAAAAGAGGGGTTATATTTTCATTAGTTAATACTCAAAATTTTTTTGAAATAAATTACAATGAATTAAATCTTAAAAGAGATTTATATCTAAAAATAATTGAATATTATCAACCAGAAAAATATGATATTTCTAAAATAAATCAGTCTCATCCTAATGAATATGGTCAACTTATAGTTATGTTGTATTTATATATTTGTTTAGATTTCGATAAATTTGAGATATATTATAATAAACATAAATTTGATAAAAAAAAGAAAAAAATAATATATTACATAATAACTCATAATAAAACAACTGAATATTTATTTATCATTCAAAAAACATTAAAAGATTTCACCAATACGAAAAATCATGATAAATTAAAAAATATGTTAATTCAATGTAATTATTTTGAAAATTTTATTTTTTTACTTGATTACTATACAAAAAATTCAAATAAAGGAATTCTTCAAAGTGAAATTAAAGACTCATATTCAATTACACCACAAGATGATTTAGTTAAAATCATTTCTAATTATGAAGAAATAGTTTCATCTTTACCTAATTTACAAAAGAGTGAAAAAATAATGGGAATATGGCATAATTATAGAAATTTATTTGAACAAAATAAAAAAATGAAAAGCTTAATTGAATTAAAAAGTATTCTTCATTCTTCTTCTTCTATAAATATTTCTATTAATAATTGTTTAAAAAAATGTTTGACTAGTGTATATTATACAAATATGGAAATTTGTGAATTTATTAAAATAAATTTAGTTTCTAAAATTAGTTCTTTAAAAGGAACTATTAATTATATTGATTTATTTAAACATTTTGATTACATGAATATTGATGATATATTTATAAAAGAATATCAAACTTTACCTTTAAAAACCATTTTTGAAAAAGGAATATTTTTTTCTTATCAATCTTTTTTTATTTTGAATGCTCCAAATTTGGAAATAATGGTAAAACTTTTAGAAATGATTAATTTTGATGGTGAAGAAGAAAAAGACAATTTTCAATATTTTATAGATTCTATTATAGGTAATTTAACAGAAAAACTTAGGAATTATAAAGAAGAAGATTCAACTTCAGTAATAAATATAATTAAAATATTAGTTTCAAAGAAAATTAATGAAATTGACATATATAAAATTATTTATTCTTTAGAACAATTACTTTCAACAAATAAACTTATAGAGCTATTTTCAAAAATATTAAATGAAAATGTAATAGATGATGAAAATATAAATAAAATGATAATTGATTATTTAAAAGAGAATTATATAAAAAAGAATCAATTGGAACTTATAATGTCTAAAATTTCAAATATTGACTATTTAACTTTATTATTTGAAGATATTCAACTTCCAAAAGAAGAAGATTTTTTTATTTCTCAAGAAAAAAAAGAATTAAAAATACTAAAAAATTATATTGAAAAAGGAAATCTCCAAAGTAAAAATTTTTTTTCTTTGATCAATAATTTACATAATAAAATAAAACAAAATCAAATAACATTGCAATTTGGAGAAAATATATTAAAATTGAATCATGATTTTATAAATCCTAAATTAAATAAAAAAGAAAATTTATTAGAATCACGATTAAAATTGATTTTTTATGAAAATCAAGAAAAAAATAAAATTCAAGAAATAAAAAATACTTTAATAGAAAATATAAACAAAGCAAAAGAAATAAAAGTAAATGTAGATAAAATATATATATATTTAAATGAATTTTTTATAAGAGATCCAAGAATAAAAAAATATAATGATTTAAAACTAACTTTATTAAAAGCAAATATAAATGATTATAAATTATTAATAGAAGAAAAAGGAAAATATTTTAAAACTTTAGAAAAAATAGAAAAAAAAATAACAGAATATAAAAGCTCAAAAATATTTATGACAATATTTAAATATACAAAAGAAAAATTAAGAAATGATGATTCTTTATCAGAAACAATATTAACATATAATAAATTTTTTGAAATAATATGTAAAGATAAATTATTGGAGTTAGAAAAAAATGAAGAATTACTGGAATTAATATCTTCTTCATATAAAGATTATAATGAATTAAAATCAAATATAAAAACAATTTTTGAAATAGAAAGTAAAAATTATGAAAAAAAAGGAATAAAAATATCATTTAAATCAATTAAAGAAGAAACTTTTGAAAAAATATTTTTATATCATAGAAAAAAAGAATTAAGAGATTTAATGAAAACCTTTGAAAAATTTTATAAAATCTTTGGAAACAAAGAATCTTTTTTAAAAGAATGTGAAGATTTAAATAAAAATTTATTAGATAAAAATATTTTAAAGAATTATTCAGAAATAAAAGAAATATTAAATAAATGGGATAAAAATTTATTTATTAAAAAACAGAATTATGAAATGTTATTAAATGAATTATTTCAAAAAGAGCAATTAATGAATTTTATAAAAGATAAAACTGAAGAAGATATAAGAAATTTAAGAGAATTAATTGATCCAGTTCAAAGTCAATTTATTACTAATGATGATATAAATGAATTAGAAGATTTAATTAAATTAAAAGATCAATTAAAAGAAAAAGCAAATAGTGATAATTTCTTTCAAGATTTATCTTCTTTTATTTCTCGTACTTATAAAAATGAAAGTGAAATTAGTAAAGTTGTTAGAAAGATTAAAAATATTTCTGATAAAATTTTAGATTTAATTGAAATGTATAATAAAAATGTTTATGCTGAAAAAAAATTTGAATCTATTTCAAAAAGTGGAATTTTTGATATTATATTTAATGGAAAAATATATATTTGTTCTGTTATTTCTGATAAATATAAAGATGAAAAAAAAGAAGATAACAATGAAGAAAATAAAAATAAAAAAAATATAATTAAAGTAGAAGAAAAAAAAAACAAAGAAAATATTATTAAAATTGAAGACAATAAACAAAATAAAAATGAAGATAATATAGAAAAAGAATATAAAATAAATAAGGAATATCAAAATAAAGATTCATTTGATGAAATAAAACAATTAAAAGAAATATTACTTTTAATAAAAAAAGAAGAATCAATTGAAAAAACAGACATAAAAAGAAATGTAATAAGAATAATAGAAGATGTGGAAAAAATATTATCAAGATTAAAAAATATAATGAATAGAGGAATTGATGAAGAAAGATATTTTCATATTCAAATAAATTTAAAAAGAGAAGATAATGAAGAAATAATAAAATTAGAAGAACAAAAATTAAAAGAAAAATTAAAGGAAAAAAAAGAAGAAAAAAAAGAAGAAGAAATTAAAATTGTATTAATAAATGAAAGTTGGTTTATTAAATCTAAAAATAAAAAAGAAATAATAAAAAGTAAAGAAAGTAAACCAAGAATAATAAAAGAATTAATAAATTACTTAGATGATATTGAAGAGGAACAAATAAAACAAGAAAAAGAATGTTATGAAAAATTTCCTCCTTTAAGATTAATATATGGAATTCAATTTAATACAATTTATAAATATGTTAAAAATTATTGTGGAAAAAATAATAATAATGAAGATAATAAACATATATTAATTGAAGGGGAAAAAAATTTAGAGGAAGAAATAAAATATTTAAATAAATACATAACAAATAATATAATTGAAAAAATAAATTATAGTTATGAAGTAAAACAAGATGAAAATACTCAAATAGATATTTATAAAATAGTTCAAGATTATATAAAATGTTTAGATGAAGAACAAAAAAAGAAAAAAATAGAAGAAATAGAAAAATCATTAATAAAAACAGAAATAACACAAAAAACAGGTTTTTATCCTTATCCATATCCAACTAGAAATCCAGAAATAGAAACAATAAAATGTTTTCAAATTTTAACAGGTAATTTACCAAAAGCACAAAATGTTTTAATATGTAATGATTCAACAACAAATGAAGAGATTTGTTCTTTTTTATATAGAGCATTTTTAGATGAAAAAAATAAATTATATATTCTTATTAATTCAGATAAATTAAACATTGAAAAATCACATTATTTAATTCAAGTTATCAAAACTTTAAATGAAAAAATTAAAGAAACTAAATTAAAAATGAATTCTTTATTAATATTTATAAATGAAAAAGAAAAATCAGATTTATTTGAACAAATAAGAGAATTAAATGGGAAAATAAATTTGAATATAAAAGAATCAAAATTTGAAGAAAAAAATGAAATAAAAACAGATTTAATAGAAATAATATATTCATTTAAACCTGGAGTAGGAAAATCAAAATATATAAAAAATTCATTTGAAAACGAAGAAAAAAATTATGTTTATTTCCCAGTTGGAGGAGATTTAAATTTAGATGATTTATTATATAGATTAAAAAATACTTTAAGAAAAAAAAATGTAGGTTTACATATTGATATATTAGAAAGTGGAACTGATGAAATAAAAGAAATAATCAATCAATTTTTATTTTCTTTTCTTTTTATGAATTATTATTCTTATAATGGAAGTTTATGCTTTATTAATGATAATGATATTAAAATTAAAGTTGAAATTCCTACTAGTTTAGATAATAGTTTTAGTAAATATCCTGTTTTAAATTTTTTTCATCAAAAAGGTATTTATAAAGTTTCTGTTGAAAAATATCAAGTTTATTCTAAAGATGAAGTAAATGAAATAAAAAAAAGAAATGAAGACATTGAAGAAAAAATGAAAGAAAAAGAAGATAATAAATTTATAGAATTTGGTATTCAAAAATTAGATATTAAAGTTTTAAATGATCAAAAAAAATATGAAAAATTTATAAACAACAATGAGCCTTTATTTTTTATAGAAAATGAAATTTATCTTCAAAATGAAGAAGAAAAAGAAAATATAAAACAAGAAGGAAATTATATAATAATAGAAAAAAATTTAACAAATAAAACAGATTTAATATGTAATTATACAGAAATTCCAAATAATTTAGATTCAGATATTCAAATAGTTTGTAATTATTTATCCTTATTAAAAAATAACCAATTAAATGATATAAATATATTTGTATTTGATAGTTTTACTAGAAAAGGATTAAATTTAGAAGTTTTAGAAAATACACTTGTAACTCCAGAATATATTAATTTTTTAAAAAAAGGATGTTTACAAACAAATTCAAGTAGTGCCATTTATAAAAAAATATTATTAGAAACTGAATTAATTACTCCTATTCCGGAAAATGAATGTAGAGATTTACTTTTTGAGTATTTTATCAAAGACAATATTTCTATTAAAAATGATAAAATAGAAGAAAATCTCTTGGTTGAAAAAAAAAATGAAAATGAAATAAATATATCAAAAGAAGAAGAAGAAAAGAGATTAGATAGTTTTTATCAAATAAGCTCATTTATAAATTTATTTTGTTCTCAATTGAAAATTTTTAGTAATCAAAAAACATATTATACAACTCATATAAATAATTTAAAAGAATTAAAATTATTCCCAAAAGAAATGTTAAATCAAATAAGACCATTAATAATAGAATCATTAAAAAATAATTCAAATATTGTTGGAAGAAGTGCTTTTCATTCAATTTTAAAAAGACAAAATGAAGCTTTGGAATTATCAAATAAAGATAATAATAAAATTGAAGAAAATATAGAAGAATTAAAAGATAAAAATGAAATAGAAGATTATCATAAAAAAAAAGAAATAAATACGTTAGTTGATGAAGCAATGTCATTTGATAATATATTAAAAGACAAAGATTTAATTATATTAAATGAAAACGAAGATGGTTTGACAATAATATCAAAATTAGCAAATGAAGAATATAAATTCAAATTAGAAAAAGAAGAAAAAGAAAAACTTAATAATAAAATAACTGTAGAGAAAAGATATAATTTATTAAATTTATTAAATTCCTTAAATTCAATGACTTCATCATCAAATCAAAATCAATTTGAATATTATGACATGGAAGATATAAATGATAGAAAAATAAAAGATTATGAAAATTTAAATCAAGAAGAATATATAAGAGAAATAATAAAAATGGTATCATTTATGAGAGATGATGAAGATGAATATGATGAACAACCAAGATATATAGATGAATTAAATGAAGATTATGTTTTTACTCATGATAATTTTATAAAAATGATAATGATAAATTTAAGAATGAATGCAAAAGTTCCTTTAGTTATAATGGGAGAAACAGGATGTGGGAAAACAAGTTTAATTAAAGCTTTAGCTAATTTAAAAAAAGCAGAAATGATTATATTTAATATTCATGCTGGAATTGATAACACTAAAATATTAGATTTTGTTAAAGAAAATAATTTATTAGAAGATGATGAAAATAAATTTAAAAGAGATTATAGTAAAATTAAAAATATTTGGGTTTTCTTAGATGAAGTTAATACCAGTAATTCATTAGGTTTATTTTCTGAAATGATGATTAAAAGAACTATATTAGGTAAACCAATTAAAAAAAATGTTTCTTTTATTGCTGCTTGTAATCCTTATAAAAAAAATGATGATAATTCTGAAAGTCAACCTGGATTAAATCCTTCTCAACATTTAGATTCAAAAAAAATTAAAAAATTAGCTTATTCAGTTAATCCACTTCCTTATTCTTTATTAAATTTCGTATTTTATTTTGGTCATTTAGAAAAACAAAATGAAAATAAATATATTGAAAATATGCTTGAAAAAAGTTTAAGTAGTTTAATTAATTATGATAAAAATATTAAGTTTTTAAGTACTGAAGAACAAATTGAAAAAATTAATAAATTAAAAATCAAAATCTCTAAAAATATTATTGATGCTCAAAAATTTGTTAGAGAAAATAAAGGAGTTTCTTCAGTTAGTTTAAGAGATGTTAATAGATTTGTTCATTTTTTTGAATGGTTTTATAAAATGAAAATAGAAAAATTTTTAGATTTAAAAGTAGATAATTTAATTGATGAATTATTTGTGAAAAAAAAAGAAAAAGAAAAAGAAAGAATATTAATATTTGAATATAATGATAATGAAAATAATATAAATAATAATAATAAATTAAATGAAGAAGAAATAGAAAAAAATCAAATAAAGAAAATAATAGATGATATAGATGAATATATATTTGCTTCAATATTAGGAATTTATGTATGTTACTTTTTAAGATTAGATACAAATAAATTAAGATTTAGAATGAATACTTTAATGACAGAAGATTATCAAATAATAGATTTTGAAACTTTTTGTAAACATATAGTAAGAAATTTAGTAGATGAAATTAAAATAGAACCAGGAATAGCAAAAAATAGAGCTTTATTGGAAAATTTATTTGCTTTATTTATTTGCATAAATAATAAAATACCTTTATTTTTATGTGGAAAACCAGGATATAGTAAATCATTAAGTTTATCTATTATTGAAAGAGCAATGAGAGGAAAAAAATCAACTTCAGAAAAATTTAAATTATTACCTGAAATATCAAGAAGTACATATCAAGGTTCTTTAACAAGTACATCAGAAGGAGTTTTAAATGTATTTAATAATACAAGAACAAAATTAAAAAATAATAGTATTAGAATGGAAAAAGATGTAAATATATTAAAACAAAAAGTAATTAAATTAAAAAAAGAATTTAAAAAATTGCAATATGAAAACAATATATCTTTAATCCAAGAGAAAGAAAAAGAAATATCTCAAACAATAAAAGAAATAGAAGATTTACCAAAAATTAAAGATTACATATTTATGATATATTTTGATGAAATGGGTTTAGCAGAAATATCACCGAACAATCCATTAAAAGTGATTCATTCTCAATTAGAATATGAGAAAGAAGAAGAGAAATTAGCTTTTGTAGGAATATCAAATTGGACTTTAGATGCTTCTAAAATGAATAGAGGAATATATTTAGCTGTTTCTGAACCCGATGAAAAAGATTGTATTGAAACTGCTATTGAAATTGCTAATTCTTATGAAAAATATAATAATTTAGGAAGTAGACATGAAGATATATTTAAATTATTAGCTAAAGGTTATATTACCTATATTCATAATCCTAATAATAAAGAGAAAATTGATTTTCACGGTGCCAGAGATTTCTATCATTTAATTAAATTAACTGCTAGAAATTTTATTAAGAAAGAATTAGGAGCAATTATTGATGATTATGATATTATTAGAAATAGTATTCAAAGAAATTTTGGTGGTTATGATGGTTCAGTTGAAAATTTCGAGAAAATAATAAATCAATTAGACCCTCAATATAATATATCTACTAATATTAATATTACTGAATGTATTAATCAAAATATTAATGATAAATTTTCTAGATATTTAATGGTTATCTCAGATCCTTCAAAAAGTCAATTTTTAATTAAATTTTTCTTAGATTCTATTAATAAAGAAAAAATATTTTTACTTGGAAGTCAATTTGAAAAAGATTTAAAAAGTGAAGAATATACAGCTTCTCTTTTACAAAAAATTCAAGGGGCAATGAGAAATGGAGATATTATAGTAATGAATAATTTAGAACCTATTTATCCATCATTATATGATTTATTCAATCAAACTTTTATAGAAATTTGTAAAAAAAAATATGCTAGGATTACTATTGGTTCTTCTACTGATTCTTTATTTGAAGTTGATGAAGGTTTTAAAAGCATTATTTTAGTTGATAATAAAAAATTAGAACAACAAGATAAACCATTTTTAAATAGATTTGAAAAACAAGTTTTTTCTTTTAAAGATTTATTAACTGAAGATGAGAATAATTTTGCAAAAGGAATTTATGATATATTAAAAACTGCAATAGAACCATTTAATAAATCTATTAAATCAACAATTAATATAAATTCTCATTTAATTAATTTTAATTTAGAAGAAATTAGAGGAATTATTTATGATAATAAAGGAAAAAGTAATGAAGAGATTAAAAATATTATTCTAGAAAAAATAAGTTTTACTTTTTCAGAAGATGTTATGATTAATATGAATTATTCTTCTTTTCATTCTAAATATATAGAAGAATTTAACAATATTATTGAATATTATAATAGTAAACCAAATAATTTTGATGAATTTTTTGAAAGACTAAACTTAAAGAAAAGAAAAGATATTAATAATCAAATTAAAAATCATAAAAATATTATTTTTACTTTTTCTCAAATTTTTGAAGGAATTGAAAGAGAAGAAATTTCTTTAAGAATAATTGATAGAACAGATTATGAAAAAGCAATATTAGATTTTATTGAAAAATTTTTCAGATCAGAAAAAAAGAAAGTTATGGTTATTCAAATGAAACAAGAATTTTGTCATCATTTAAATCATATTCTAAATTTAATAGATAATTATATTACTGATAATGATATTGATTTAAATAATGAAAAAGAATCAAAATATATTACTTTTATTATTCATTTAAACAGAGACATTTCAAAAAATAAAAATAAAAATAAAGAAAATGATAATATGATTGTTTCTCATTTGTCCCCTTATAATCAAATATTTATCGATAATTTAAAAGGAGAAAAATCCAATAATTGAATTTTATGATTGAAAAACATGAATTTTATTTAAAATCGAAAATTCATGATGGACAAATTCTTTATTAACAAATTAGAATCTAAATATTTATCAAGGTTTTATGAGTATTTACGATAAATAAATGTTTACATTGAAAAAAATGGATTTTTTCATATTTATTTTAAACTCAAAATTGTCAAAATCATAATTTGCCCAAATTTCTATTATTTTCCCAAAATTTATAAGAAATAGATAATATTTAAATATTTTTTAAACTATTTTTTTTTAATTATGAATCTTTTTTAAAAAAAAAAGATAATGGATATATTATATGAAAATTTTTATTTTCCTATAATAATAGACCAAAAAGAAATAAATAACATTTCCATTTATATTAAAGACAAAAAAGAAAGTGAAAACGAAAATAAGAATGAAAATGAAAAAGAAAGTGAAAATGAAAATGAAAATGAGAATGAAAAAGAAAAAGAAAGTGAAAAAGAAAATGAAAATGAATATGAATATGAATATGAAAAAGAAAGTGAAAATGAAAAAAAGAGTGAAAACGAAAAAAAGATTGAAAATGAAAAAGAAAGAGAAAAAGAAAAAGAAAAAGAAAGTGAAAATGAAAAAAAGAATGAAAAAGAAAGTGAAAATGAAAAAGAAAAAGAAAGTGAAAATGAAAAAAAGAATGAAAATGAAAAAAAGAGTGAAAATGAAAATGAAAAAGAAAGTGAAAAAGAAAAAGAAAAAGAAAGTGAAAATGAAAAAAAGAATGAAAATGAAAATGAAAAAGAAAAAGAAAGTGAAAATAAAAAAAAGAATGAAAATGAAAAAAAGAGTGAAAATGAAAATGAAAATGAATATGAAAAAGAAATTGGAAATAAAAAAGAAAATGAGAATGAAAATGAAAAAGATAATGAAAAAGAAAGTGAAAAAGAGAATGAAAAAGAAAATGAAAATGAATGTATAATAATTTTTAATGAAGAAATTGACTCAAAATCAAAAGAAATAAAAAAGAATTTTTTATTATATAAAGCAAAAAATGTATCAAAAAATAGTTTTTTATGTTTGTATTCAAAAACTTTTCAAATTAATTATTTTTGTGATATAAAATTTGATTTTAACAGTTATATAATATTTGATGATCTTTCATTTAAGTGTATTTCTATTAATAATGAAGAAACATCTCCAGAATTTTTATATAAATTAGAATTTTTTGATATTTATAATTTTTATTATATTTTTTCAAAAAATGGAGATGATGTTCACTTTAAAAAAGAGTTATTTCAAATTGGATTAAAAAAATTAAGAAATTTATTTACAAACAAATTAAAGTATTCAATAAATTTTTTTTTCCAAATATTATCTTTTGAAAATGATTACAAAAAATTTATTGATATATTATGTTATTTTGATGTTAATTTAATAGAAGATAATATTATGAGGGATAATGTTAAAACGATTTTCTGCCAATTAATGGAAAAACAAGATTTATATAATGAAATCGATGGAAAAAATAGATTAAGTTTTGATTTATTAATTTCTTTTGGATATTTAATCATACCTGAAATAAATAAATTAATGGATTTTATTTCACAATCACTTTATAAAAACAATATAATTTCATGCATTCAAGAAAATTTAGATTATTTTGTTGATGAAGTTTATGAAAAACAGTTTTTAAATTTTTTATTAAAAAACAATGAAAATAATCCAAAAAGAATTCTTTTGAAAAGTTTATCTTTTATGGACTATATAGACTTAATTCATATGAATATTGAACTTTTCAAAAATATTGATGTTGAGATTGATGAACAGAATTTTAAAATTACAAATAATGGAACAATGGTAATAATTTTTCCTAAAATAAATGATATTTTAAAAATTTGTCAAAATCTAAAATAAATTGCAATTTTATTTCAAAAATTTATCCCAATCATACGAATAAAGATTTAGAATTATGTGAATTATTAAAAAGAGAAATGGTAAAAAATAAAATTAGTCAATCAAAGAATGAAGATGAAATTTATAAAATCGTTGATGAATTTAATTTATGGGAATGTCTTGAACAATATTATAACAATATATTCCAAAGATTAATAATATTATTTTCAGAGCCTGAAACTATTTTAAATAATTTAAACAATAAATCAAATAAATTTGAAAATGAAAAAGACGAAGGAAAATTGAGAACAAAATTATATATAGATTTGTTGACTGTTTTTTATGAAAAACAACCAATAGTAGAATATTTAACTAATTATCTACAAAAAAAAATAAATAAGTTAGACTTTCATTTTTTACAAAAATTATTAAATATAAATCTGACCAAAAATACAATGAATGATTTATTTATACAATGTGAGTTGAAAGAAGATGAATATTTTCAAGAAAAATCCTTAAATTTACAATTATTTACAAATATTCAATTAATTACTGAAAACATAAAAAGATTTAAAGATTCCAATTATTATCAAAATTCAATAAAAAATATGGATAATCTTTTCAAAAAAATCCGAGAATTAAATATAACATTAGATGAACTATCAAAACTTTCAAAATTATCTGATGATCAATTAAAAAGCAGATTTGAAACAATCCCTAAATTAGAAAAAAAAGAAACTATTTATTCAATAATTAAAGAAAAAATTTCATTATTTTGTAATCTTATTGATAAAATTAATTGTTGTCAAGAATATTTAAAACAAATAAAAATAACAAAGACTGAAGATAAAATTTGTAATCAAAAATTAATTGATTTAAACAGGAAGTTGAAAAAAGATAATGTTATCAAACTAACAATCTCATTTTTAAATGATACAATCAATAAAAATGATTTTTTAGTTGATATAAAAAACTTATATGAAAGAGCTAAATATTTTATGTCAATTAGAAATTTTGAATATGGAGAAATGATTATAAGTAAATTTATTCCAAGAATAGAAAAAGAAGAAGTAAAATATCAAGAAATTAAAAAGGATATGGATGAAATTGCAAAAATTTTTAGCAAAAAAAATATTACTACTATAAAAGAAAAATATTTGAAAAAATTCCTAAATTTATTTCAAAGTGAAAAAACATTTTGTGAGGAATTAAATAAATTACAAGATTTTTTTCATATAAAAGAAAATGAAAATTTTGATTATTTGATTTTTATTTTTAAAAAAGAATTGATTAAAAATATTGTTTCAAGTTATATTAATATTCTAAAAAAATTAAGTGTAAATTTGATTATTTTCTCAAAAATAGATGAAAAAAAAATAATAAATGAATTAGATTCAAACAAAGTAATGAATGAAAAAAAAATAAAAGAAAATTCTAAAAAAATAGATGATATCATATCTAATTTAGAATTTATGTGTAAAGAAATTAAATTA
>JAEEGK010001189.1_pt1 | contig 65433 bp, 48 predicted proteins | sample 8958771 | NCBI WGS metagenome assembly JAEEGK01 (sample SAMN16246547, study PRJNA631951) | gut metagenome | biome: gut microbiome; feature: rumen; material: SC-attached | host: Bos | place: Iran: Karaj | collected 2018-10
TACTAATAGCCCGAAATCTTTCCGGAAAGAATGAATCGGAGTCGACCGAGTGTTGTGATCTCTCAAGTAATATATTGCGGTGGTTAAAGCGATGAGGTCCCACCTCTTCCCATCCCGAACAGAGAAGTTAAGCTCATCCGCGCCGATGGTACTGACCCACCAGTTGGGAGAGTAGGTCGCCGCCGTTCTTCGAAGAGGCTGATTCAGAAATGAGTCAGCCTCTTTTTGTTGTATATTGGCTCGATGCCGGGACGGTGTGGTCGTTCTCATAGTAGATGCTTCCGGAGCAGGCGGCAGGGAGTCCTGCGGAACCCGTGGCCGCCCGTGGCCACGTGAACGGGAGGGGCCCGCGCCGTCAGGCGTGGGAGGGATGGAGCGCAGCGGAAGGTTTGCAGGGCACCCTGACCGCCGGCTCCCGGTGCACGGACAAAAAAGAGGATGACCACAGGGTCACCCTCTCTCGAAAACTAGTGATACTGAAACTATCTTCAGCCTCTTGAACCATAGGCCTCAAGGGCTTTCTCAAGCACCATGAGAGCTCGTTTCAAGCTATTGATTTCCAATACGTAAGCCATTCTGACCTGGTTCTTCCCAAGTCCAGGCGTGCTGTAGAACCCTTGGGCAGGAGCCATCATCACTGTTTCTCCGGTGCATCCGGATTCATCATCGTGATAGCAGAAATCAGTAAGGCACCATTTGCAGAAATCCTCGGCATCTTCGACCGGAAGGGAAGCGATAGTGTAGAAAGCTCCATTCGGCATCGGAGAATATACTCCGGGAATCTTGTTCAGGCCTTCGATGAAGAAGTTCCTGCGACCGAGATATTCGTCGAAGCATTCCTTGGAATACTCTTCCGTACCTTCGATCGAAGCCTCCGCAACGATCTGTCCCAGCAGAGGAGGACTCAGCCTTGCCTGGCAGAATTTCAGGATCGCTCCCATGACCTCCTTGTTGTGGCTGACTATCATTCCGATGCGGATTCCACACTCGGAATACCTCTTGGACACGGAATCGATGACGATCACGTTGTCCTCGATCCCTTCCAGGTTGAGAGCTGAGAGGTAAGGAGCGTCCGTGTAGCGGAATTCCCTGTAAACCTCATCGGAGAACAGGAAAAGATCGTGCTGTTTCACGATGTCCCTGAGTCTGAAGAGCTCTTCGGAAGAGTAAAGGTATCCGGTAGGATTGTTTGGATTGCAAATCAGGATGGCCTTTGTCTTGTCAGTGATAGCCGCCTCGAAATCCTCGACTGAAGGCAGTGCAAAGCCATTTTCAATCCTCGAGGTAACTGTCTTGACAGTCACTCCGGCCGTTACGGCGAAGGACAGGTAGTTGGCATATCCAGGCTCTGTCATGATGATTTCGTCGCCCGGATTCAGGCAGGCCATGAAAGTCAGCAGCAAGGCTTCAGAACCGCCTGCCGTGACGATGATATCGTCCGGCTTGGCATCGATCCCGAACTTGCCGTAATAGGAACTGAGTTTCTCCCTGAGCGACTTGATACCTTGGCTCGGACTGTATTCGAGGGTGGTGCGGTCTATGGCCTTGAGAGCATCCAGCGCCTTACGAGGCGTCGGAAGGTCAGGCTGCCCGATATTCAGATGATAGACCTTCATGCCGCGCGCCTTTGCGGCGTCGGCGAATGGGGTCAGTTTCCTGATTGGCGAAGCGGGGATGACTGTCCCGCGTGCGGAAATCTTCGGCATCTTCCTGCTTATTTAGCCTTTCCCTGGTTGGCTACAGCTTCCTGCTTGCGCTTGAGCTCTTCAGGGTCAGCGAGATAGTAGTCGTTGACCAGGTTGAGATCGTCGTCGAATTCGAACACGTACGGAGTAGCCGTAGGGATGTTCAGGCTGATGATATCGGAATCGGAAATGCCCTTGAGGTGCTTGACGACACCGCGGAGACTGTTGCCATGGGCTACGACCACGATGTTGTCATGGTCCTTGAGGGCAGGGAATATCTCGCACTCCCAGTAAGGCATGACGCGCTCGATGCACTGCTTGAGCGCCTCGGTACGAGGTACATACTGGTCAGGGACAAGAGCGTAGCGAGGATCCTGGGTAGCGCTGTTAGGATCGTCCTCAGGAAGGTTCCCCGGAGCGACGTCAAAGCTGCGGCGCCAGATCTTGACCTGCTCGTCACCGTATTTCTGGGCGGTTTCGGCCTTGTTGAGTCCCTGGAGCATTCCATAGTGCTTCTCGTTGAGCCTCCAGGTCTTCTTGACAGGGATCCAGTCGAGATCCATCGAATCGAGGACGTTGTTCAGGGTCTTGATAGCCCTCTTGAGGTAAGAAGTATAGGCTACTTCGAACGTGAAGCCGGCTTCCTTGAGTGCCTTCCCGGCATCGAAAGCTTCCTGCACACCTTTTTCGCTGAGATCGACGTTGGTCCATCCTGTGAACCTGTTTTCCTTGTTCCACTGGCTCTCGCCGTGGCGGATGAGAACTATTCTTTTCATATCTTATAAAATAACATTGATTCTTCTACGGTCGGCAAAGATACTAAATCTTTCGGTTGTTGCGCTCATATTCCCGACACCATGAACTGAGTTCGCAGGAGGCACACTTCGGGTTCCTTGCGGTGCAGGTGTAGCGCCCGTGCAGGATCAGCCAGTGATGCGCCTTCGGCCTCAGAGACTCCGGAATATGTGACTCCAGGTCCTTCTCCACGGCATCTACCGTCTTGCCGTCAGACAATCCGAGGCGGTGCGAAACCCTGAACACGTGAGTGTCGACCGCGATGACGGGTTTGTCATAAACGATCGAGGCAATCACGTTCGCTGTCTTGCGTCCGACCCCCGGGAGGCTCATCAGCTGGTCTATGTCAGACGGGACCTCGCCTCCGAAATCATCCACCAGTTTCCTGGCCATGGCTATCAGATGGGCAGCCTTGGAATTCGGGTAGGAGACGCTCTTGATGTACGGAAATACCTCTTCGAACGAAGCAGAAGCCAGGTCTGCAGGCTCCCTGAACCTCTCGAAAAGCGGAGGCACCACCATATTTACGCGCCTGTCGGTGCATTGCGCGCTCAGTATCACGGCTATGAGGAGGTGGAATGCCGAGTCGAAATGCAATTCTGTCTCCGGCATCGGCTGGTTGGCCTCGAACCAGGACAGGATCCTTGAATATCTGTCTTTCCTGAGCATCGGAAGCTAAATGGTGAGGGCCAGGTCGATGACCTCGTCGTTGACATTCTCTTCGCAGCTCTCGTCCTTGCAGACGAAGACCCTGCCGTGATATTTCTCGAAAATGTTCCTGTTGTGGGTGACCATTATGATAGCCGTCCCGTCTTCCTTGTTGATGCCGGTGAGCAGCTTCAGGATTCCGTCTGCCGTCTCGTTGTCCAGGTTGCCGGTCGGCTCGTCTGCGATGATGAGCTTCGGGCGGTTCAGTAGGGAGCGGGCGATGGCGATGCGCTGCTGCTCTCCACCCGATAGCTGGTGCGGCATCTTGTGAGCCTTGTTCTCCATGCCGACATCATGGAGGACTTCACGGATGCGCTTGTCGATAGCGTCCTTGTCCTTCCAGCGAGTGGCCTTGAGCACGAATTCAAGGTTTTGCTCCACGGTCCTGTCAGTCAGGAGCTGGAAATCCTGGAAAACGACCCCGATCTTACGCCTGAGATAAGGTATCTCCTTGTCCTTCAGGCCATTGAGTTTGTGACCGCACACTTCGCCGAAGCCTTTTTCGAGCGGATTCTCGGCGATGATCGTCCTGATGATGGATGTCTTTCCGGTTCCGACCTTGCCTACGATGTAGACGAAATCCCCCGGAAACACTTCCATGTCAAGGCCGTAGATGACCACGTTCTCGCCGTTCAGGATGTCGGCGTCCCTGAAGGAAACCAGCGGCTCGCTTTTTGATGCCATTTGCTCTTTATCTTCCATAATTACGCAAATATACTTTAATTTTCGGGTATATTTAAGTAAATTTGTAGATTATGTAAACAGATAACAAAAACTTCGTAATACATATGAAAAGCAAACTCATCGCGGTGGTATCAGCCGCCTTGTTCCTTTGCCCGGCGACCGGTGTTTTCGCCCAGAACCAGGTTCCGGAAGGTTATCTCCGCGCAGTCGAGCTCTATGAGAAGGGCATCTTCGAGCGAGCCGAGAGCATCTTCAGCGAAATCTCCGCTTCTACAGGGGACGTGATGGCCAAGGGCTATGAGACCCTCTGCTCACTCAGGCTGCTGGAGAGAGGCTGCGAGAAGCTGGCGAGCGACTATGTGACTGAATATCCATATTCGAAGCTGGTCCCGCAGATCCATTTCTACAGTGCCTTGAACTACTTCGACAAGGAGGAATACCGCATGGCGGCGAATGAGTTCGCCAAGATCCCTGACAAGAGTCTCCACGGCAACCAGCTGGCTGAATATTCATTCAAGAGGGCATATTCCCTATTCGAGGAAGGCTGGCTGGAAGATGCCAAGGACTTCTTCCTGGTGTCGGAGCAGCTGCCGTATTCTGACTATACCGCTCCTTCCAGATATTCCCTGGGCTATGTGAATTACACCCAGAAGAATTTCCGCGAAGCTCTGGACTGGTTCGAAAGGGCGGGCAAGGATCCGCGTTTCACGGAAATTTCGAACTATTACGGGATGGAGTGCCGCTTCATGCTCAAGGATTACAACTATGTTGTGAAGAACGGTACGAAGATATATTCCAGCGTCCCTGAGGAGCGCAAGCCTCATCTCGCCAGGATCATTTCTGAGTCCTACCTCGCCCTGGGCGACAACGAGAAGGCAAAGGAGTATTATGACAAGATCCAGAAGAAGACAGAAGACATGGACCGCGACGATTATTTCTATTCCGGCACGGTCCTTTATTCCGTGGAAGACTACAAGGGAGCTATAGATAATTTCTCCAAGATGACGGCGAGGAACGATTCCATCGGCCAGATCGCGAACTACCAGATGGGCTACAGCCTGGTCCAGACGGGCAACAAGGTGGCCGCCCTGGACGCTTTCAAGGATGCCTCCGTCCAGCCGTTCAATCCGGATATCAGGGAGGATGCCCATTTCAACTACGCGAAGCTTTCCTTCGACCTGAACCACAATCCTTCCGTCTTCGAGGACTACCTTAAGAAGTATCCGGACAATAAGAAGGGGGATATGATCTACAGCTACATCGCCCTAGCCTCCCTTTACAACCACGACTACGCGGGAGCGGTGGAAGCTTATTCGAATATCGACATGCTGGACCAGAACCAGAAGTCCAACTATATGAGGGCCAACTACCTGCGTGCCAACCAGCTGATCCGTAACGGCTCCTACAAGGATGCCATCCCGCTCCTCAAGGCCGCTGCCTATTATTCGGACAAGAGGGAAACTTTCAACCAGCTGGCCAAGTACTGGCTGGGAGAGTCCTATTACCGCAGCGATCGCTTCGAGGATGCGGTGGAGACTTTCACGGACCTCTACAACAATTCCGCCCTCGAGGGTAAGAAAGAGGGCAGGCTGATACCTTACAATCTGGCTTACAGCTATTTCCGCCAGGGAGATTACGATTCTGCGGCGAAGTGGTTCGAGGAGTACCTGCAGGAGCGCAACCCTCTCGAAGGCGAGGATGCTGCCTCCAGGCTGGCCGACTGTGACTTCATCAGGAAGGATTACACCGAGGCTGTCAGCAAATATGAGAAGGCGATCAGGAGGTTCGAATATTCGGACAACCTGTATCCGTTCTACAAGGCGGGGATTGCCTACGGCCTCCAGGGCAGGAAGGAGAAGAAGATAGACATGCTCTCCAACGTATTGGACGCCGATCCGTCGGCCGCTTATTATTCCGAAACAATGTACGAGCTCGGAAGGGCCTATGTTTCCGCCGGAGACGACGCTTCTGCGCAGAGCACCTTCCTCAAGCTCCGTTCCAACACGGATGACAAGTCCATAGCTGCGCGGTCCCTGATCGAGCTGGGCATGATCGCGCGCAACAACTCGGAATCCCAAAAGGCCCTGGGGTATTACAAGCAGGTGATTTCCGAGATGCCCGGCACCGAATATGCCCGGGACGCCCTCTCGGCCATCGAATCCATCTACCAGTCCGAGGGACGCATGGATGAGTATTTCGACTATGCCGACAAGGTAGGAGCCATCAAGGGCAAGACCGACAGCGAGAAGGAACAGATGTACTTCAATGCTGCCGAGCAGCTTTACCTGTCCGAGAACTGGAGCAAGGCCCTTCCTTCCCTCCAGAACTACCTCCAGAGATATCCTGAGGGCAGAAGTTCGGCCAAGGCTGCCTTCTATATCGCGGAATGCAACCGCAACCTGGGAAACAGGGAGCAGGCTTGCGAATGGTACCGCAAGGCCATCGCCGAAGGTGGTTCCTTCGTGGAAACGGCTCTGCTCAACTATTCCGACCTTTCCTACGGAATGGAGCGCTACAAGGATGCGTTCAACGGTTATTCCGACCTCGGCGATGTAGCCAGTTCGGATTCCGGAAGGCACGCAGCAAGGCTCGGCATGATGCGTGCCGCCTACAAGGACGGCGATTTCCCGGCTGCGATCTCGAACGCCGACAAGGCCACCTCGGATGCAGGGTGCACCGCTGCCGAGAAGAGGGAAGCCGATTATGTCAAGGCCAAGTCCTACCTTTCGATGAACGATCGTGACGAAGCCTTCGCGTTATTCGGAGGACTCAGTGCTTATCCATCGACTCCGGAGGGTGCAGAAGCTACTTACATGATTATCCAGGACGCATACGACAAGGGTGAATACGGCGCCGTCGAAAAGAAGGTATTCGCATTCTCCGAGAAGGCAGGAGGCCAGGACTACTGGCTTGCGAAGGCTTTCATAACCCTCGGCGACTCTTATGCCGAACAAGAGAACTACAAGCAGGCCAAGGCCACCTTCGAGAGCATCCTGAACGGCTATTCTCCTGCCGAGGGAACTGCTGACGACATCCTTGACAACGTCAGGATGAGACTTGCGAAACTTACAAACTTGATGTAGCAGTAAAGGATATGAGAAAGATACATATAGCGGTTGCCGCATTGCTGGTCTGCACCGCATCGCTGGCACAGAACATCAACCCTACCGTGGAGGTGACCAACACCTACCAGGGAGATCCTTCCGACGTGCTCAAGCCGGTCCAGAAGATGAACGTGCCTGATTCGCTCCTTCGTTTCGACATGGACTTCGACTACACTGTCTTCGAGAAGCCTTACCAGGGAGCATACAAGTTCAAGCCTTACCAGCTGAACATGAGGCCGGACAAGGACGCCTACAGGGGCCGGAGCATATACCTCAAGACCGGGGCGGGATATTCCTTGCATCCGCAGCTGGAATTCGTTTTCAGTCCGGAGCAGAGGGGACCGTTCCAGATGAGCGTCTATGCGACGCACAAGTCGTATTTCGGGAAATACAAGACCTTCGCCGCTACCTTTGAGGAAGACCATTTCAGGTATGATGCCGCATTGGATACTTACAAAGGCTACGATGCTCTCACGACCGCCGGTTTCGAGGGTCGTTACAATTGGGACAAGACCATCGCGTCGTTCCGGTTGGGGTACTATGGATTGATGACCAAGGATACCCTTTCCAAGCGGATGTACAATGGGTTCGACTTCAACGCCAGGGTCCGTTCCAACAACTCGGAAGCATCTCATTTCCATTATGATGTGTCTTTGGACGGGCGTATCGGGAATGACAGGCTGGATTATCCTGACACCTATTGGATCTATCCGGTTTATTACTTGGATGGATCCCAGACGACGAATGACCCTGAGGTCTTCCTTCCATCCGGAAAGAGCGATGTCCGCGAGGGCTGGTTCAGGCTCAAGGGCGAATTCGGACCTCAGCTCGACTATTTCCATCGTATCCTTTTAGGCCTTGAGGCTGAGACTGCTTCTTACGGCGGGGACCTTTTCGACGGAAATGCCGGCCGTATCGCGTTGATTCCGAAATACGAGTTTGAGACCGGAAGGTGGGATCTCAGTCTGGGGCTCAGGATAGAGATGCTGAGTCACAGCGGCCAGAGCGACACGACGGTTTTCCGTCCGATGCATACTAAGAAGGGCAGGACCCTGTATCCTGAAATCCGGATCGGCTTTACCGCTGCGGACAATGTACTTTTTTACGCCAACCTTACCGGAGGCTCTACGATCAACGCATATTGCCAGCAGCTTTCATACAACCATCATTTCAACCCTCTTTATGCCCAATATAGCCCGCTGATGGACAATTCCGTCGAGAGATACAACCTTCAGGCAGGTGTCAAGGGCAATCTTGGCTCCAGGCTCCAGTTCGACGTCAACGGTGGAGTGGCCGGAGTGGAGAACGGACTGGTCGATGACGCCTTGGGACTGGTATTCATGCCTCTTGTGAGTTATCAGGATTACAGCCTGATATATGCTAACGTGCTTCTTGGCTTGAAGGTGGGCGGCTTCGATTTCGATGCTTCGGCAAGATTCCGCAATCAGCAGTTTGCCGATGAGAATGCCACGGCTTTCAAGCTTCCTAAATTCTCCGGCGATTTCCGTGCGGTATATCATTTCGGGCAAAGGCTGTATGCAGGTGCGGTAGTGGGAGTCACTTCCAGGAGGGAACGTACTATGCGGTTCAATATTCCTGAGACTCCAAATTATGGCACTTATGGAGGAATACCTGTGTATCAAATCGGAGAAGATCCTGTCACCGAAGTTGTCCCTGGATACGTCGATCTCGGCCTCCTGGCAGGCTGGCAGCTGAACCGCAGGCTGGGCTTCTGGGCCGAGGCAGGAAACCTTCTTTGCGATAACGTCCAGAGGAATCTTTTCCATGCTGAAAAAGACCTGTGGATCACGGCTGGGATCACCCTGAATTTGTAGATTTTTTCGTATATTTGTCTGTTTTAAGGAATGCCCTCCGGAACGGGCGATTTTGACTAGGCATATGATTGAAAACGAAGAGATGAAGAAGGCGGAAGAGCAGTATTCCGCGAGTAGCATTCAGGTGCTGGAAGGCCTTGAGGCAGTGAGGAAAAGACCGTCGATGTACATCGGAGACGTAGGAGAGCGGGGCTTGCACCATCTTGTATATGAGGTAGTTGACAACGGTATCGACGAGGCTATGGCCGGTTTCTGCAACGAGATCGGCGTGACCATACTTCCGGACAATTCCATCCGGGTGACCGATAACGGCCGTGGTATCCCTACCGGAATGCATCCGAAGGAGCACAGGTCCGCCCTCGAGGTCGTCATGACAGTACTCCACGCAGGAGGAAAGTTCAACAAGGACAGCTACAAGGTTTCCGGCGGTCTGCACGGAGTCGGTGTTTCCTGCGTGAACGCTCTCTCCGACAGTCTTGTCGCCGAGATCCACCGCGAGGGTCATATCCATGTCCAGAAATATTCCCAGGGCAAGCCGCTCGGACCGGTGGAGATCGTGGGTGATTGCGATGACACGGGAACTATCATCACCTTCCATCCGGACCCGGCCATCTTCACCCAGACCATTGTTTACAAATACGATACACTCGCAGCCAGGATGCGCGAGCTGTCCTACCTCAACAAGGGCATCAGGATCACTCTCGTGGATGAGAGGGAGATGGTGGACGAGTTCGAGATAGATGCCAACGGCGATTCCAAGGCCACCGGAAGGCAGACTTTCCGTCAGGATGAGTTCTTCTCCAGAGAGGGCTTGAAGGAGTTCATCGAATATCTCGACGCCGGTGCGACCCAGCTCATTCCGGAGCCGGTCTGCGTCCAGAACGACAAGGTGATCCCTATCGACATCGCCCTTTCGTACAACAACGGTTTCTCTGAGAAGATATATTCCTACGTCAACAACATCAACACAATAGAAGGCGGAACGCACCTCCAGGGCTTCAAGATGGGTCTTTCCCGTTCCCTGAAGAACTACGCCGAGAAGAACAACCTCTTCGCGAAGTTCAAGGGGGACCTTTCCCAAGAGGACTACCGCGAGGGTTTGACCGCGGTGATTTCGGTCAAGGTCGCTGAACCTCAGTTCGAAGGCCAGACCAAGACCAAGCTGGGCAATCCGGAGGCCACATCTGCGGTTTCCCAGGCTACTGCAGCCGCAATGGACCAGTATCTTGAGGAGCATCCGAAGGAGGGCAAGGTGATCATCGAAAAGATCATCCTCGCCGCTACCGCCCGCAACGCTGCCCGCAAGGCACGCGAGATGGTCCAGCGCAAGACCGCCATGACCGGCGCCGGCATGCCGGGCAAGCTGGCGGACTGCTCCGAAAGGGATCCTGAGAAGTGCGAGCTCTTCCTCGTGGAGGGAGATTCCGCAGGCGGTACCGCAAAGCAGGGACGTGACAGGAGGTATCAGGCGATCCTTCCGTTGAGGGGAAAGATCCTCAATGTCGAGAAGGCCGCCGGCGACCGTGCATTCGACAGTGAAGAGATCCGCAACATCTACACCGCCCTTGGAGTCACCGTGGCGAAAGAGGATGAAGACGGGGTCAAGAGGATGGACCTCAGCCGCCTGCGCTACCACAAGGTGATCATCATGACCGATGCCGACGTGGACGGAAGCCACATCGCGTGTCTGATCCTGACATTCTTCTTCCGCTATATGTTCGACCTCATCAAGAACGGATACGTCTATCTGGCTACTCCGCCTCTCTACAAGGTCAGCAAGGGCAAGGAAGAGGTTTACTGCTGGACGGACGAACAGCGCTTCCAGGCCATAGACCGTCTTGGAAAGGGTTCGGAGAAGGGTATCAACACCCAGCGCTACAAAGGTCTCGGTGAGATGAGCGACCAGCAGCTGTGGGATACCACTATGGATCCGAACCAGAGACGTCTGCGCCAGATCACGATCGAGAATGCGGCCGAGGCCGAAAGGACTTTCTCGATGCTGATGGGTGACGACGTGCCGCCAAGAAGGCAGTTCATTGAAGAGAATGCACATTACGCAAACATCGACGCTTAATAACCATACTGATATGCTAGATATTTTCGACAGGATCGAGAGAGATTCCGGAGGCCCTATAGGCCAGTATTTCGAGCAAGGTTTCGGCTACTACATGTATCCTCGTCTCGAGGGTGAACTGGGACCGCATATGACATTCAACGGCATCCCGGTACTGAACTGGTCCCTGAACAACTACCTGGGACTGGCCAACCACCCTGAGGTCAGGAAGGCAGATGCACAGGCTGCGGCGGACTGGGGACTGGCTTATCCGATGGGCGCCAGGATGATGTCCGGCCACACCCGCTATCACGAGAAGCTGGAGCGGATATTCGCTGAATTCGAGAAGAAGGAAGATGCATTCCTCTACAATTTCGGCTATCAGGGCATCGTCTCCACCATCGACGCCCTCACCGCGCGTCACGATGTCATCGTATATGATGCCGAGTGCCATGCCTGCCTGCTGGACGGAATCCGCCTGCATATCGGAAGCAAGTACAAGTATCGCCACAACAACATGGCGGACTGCGAGAAAGTGCTCGCCAGGGCTTGCAAGGAAGCTGATGAGAACGGAGGCGGCGTGCTCCTGATCACCGAGGGCGTTTACGGTATGACCGGCGCACTGGGCAAACTGGACGAGATAGTCGCTCTTAAGAAGAAGTTCGATTTCAGGATATTGATCGACGACGCCCACGGATTCGGCCTCCTCGGGGAGCACGGACGGGGAACGTCGGAGCATTTCGGCGTGATGGACGGTATCGACCTCTACATCGGAGCATTTGCGAAGAGCATGGCTTCCATCGGAGGTTTCGTAGCCGGACCGCACAAGATCATCAACTATCTCAGGGCCAACATGCGTTCGCAGATGTATGCCAAGTCCCTGCCGATGCCTCTGGTACTCGGTAACATCAAGAGGATGGAGATCATCGATTCTCCGGAGGGAGACGAGCTCCGCGCGAAATGCTGGAAGATCACCCACGCTATCCAGGACGGATTCAAGGCCGAAGGCTTCGACATCGGCGAAGCAGAAGCTTGCGTGACCCCTGTCCATATCAAGGGAGGAGTCGCCCAGGCTACCAAGATGGCGAAGGACCTGCGGGAGAATTACAAGATATTCTGCTCGATGGTCATCTATCCGGTCATCCCTAAGGGAATGATCATATTCAGGATAGTTTCCACCGCCGCCCATTCGATGGAGGACGTCGAATACACTCTCAACGCATTCAAGGAGATCAAGAAGAAACTCGATGCCGGTCTCTATGACGGAGACGACATCGCTGCTATGACTGTAATGGAATAGATATGCGGTCAAGCTATTTCAAGGATAAGGTGGTAATCGTAACGGGAGCCAGCTCGGGTATCGGGTTGGCTTCTGCCCGCCTGTTCGGTTCCCTCGGAGCGAACGTGGTCATGGCGGCTCGTTCTTATGAAAAGCTGCTCGGACTGGCTCCGTCTGTATGCCCTGACGCCGCCAAGGTGCTGTGTGTCAAGGCTGACGTTACCAAGGATGAAGATTGCAAGAATCTCATCGCGCAGACAGTGGGACGGTTCGGCAGGATCGATATCCTTGTCAACAATGCCGGAATATCGATGCGTGCCATGTTCGCTGACCTTGACCTGAGCGTCATCCGTTCACTGATGGATGTCAACTTCTGGGGTACGGTCCAGTGTACGAAGGCCGCCCTTCCATATCTCCTGGAATCGAAAGGTCAGGTTGTCGGTGTCATCTCTGTGGCCGGCTTCTCGTCCCTGCCCGCCAGGACCGGATATTCGGCTTCCAAATATGCAGTCCGCGGTTTCCTGGACACGCTCCGGATCGAGCACCTGAAGGACGGCCTGAACGTCCTTGTGTTCGCTCCGGGTTACACGGATTCCAATGTCCGCAAGGCAGCCTTGACCGCCGACGGCAGCCCTCAGGGTGAAACTCCGCTCAATGAGGATAAACTCATGAGTGCCGAAGAATGCGCCGAGCACCTTGCCCGGAGTCTGGAGAAACGTAAGTCCCAGGTGGTGCTTACAGGTCTTGGAAAACTGACCGTGCTTGCCCATAACTTATTCCCGAGGCTGACTGATGCCTTGACTTACAAGTACATAGCCCGGGAGGCCGGAAGTCCTTTCAAATAGATCGTGCTATGAAGTTCCCTCGAATCACCATCAACTACCGGGTTTTCGTTCCGCTGGCCATAGTGTTTGCGATACTGACCGTCCTTTTCCCGAGGGCGGCCAAATTCAGTTATGACTACCGCAAGGGGTCCCCATGGCCTTACGAGACACTGATCGCCCAGTTCGACTTTCCTATCCTCAAGACCGATGAACAACTCAGGGAGGAAAGGAGCAAGAACAAGTCCGTTGCGATTCCTTACTACAGGTATCGCCAGGAGGTGGTTGACAACACCAAGAAGGGACTGGACGAGGTCGATCTGGGACGGTATTCCCAGTTGCGGCCGCAGATCGTGTCCTCCATGGACGGGATCTATTCCAGCGGTGTGGTTTCCGACGAGGGAGTGAAACTGGACAAGGGCGAGGACCCTGCCAACGCTGTCCTTTACATCCATCGTGAGAAGAGGGTTTCCAAGCGTCCGGTCTCGGAAGTGTTCAAGGAGTCCGAGGCCAAGGCCAAGCTCCTCGCGGATGTGTCCAAGAAGTACCCTTCCGTCAACGTGGACTCCGTCTTCCGTTCGACGGGTATATACGACCTGGTCAATCCCAACCTGGATTATGATTCCAGGACCACCGACCTGGTTAATTCGGAATCATCGGCGCAGATATCCACCACGCAGGGTTTCGTCAGTGCCGGACAGCTGATAGTCTCCGAAGGCGAGATAGTCACTTCCGAAGTGGCGCAGATGCTGGATTCCTACAAAGTCGAATATGAGAGCAGCATGGGCTACGGAGGACCGAGGATCCTTTACTGGCTCGGCAACGCCACCATCGCCCTCGTGCTTACTGTACTGCTGTACCTGCTGACATATTTCCTGAACAAGAGGATATTCAAGGAGAGCAACAGGTTCTGGTACCTGCTCCTCGTTTTCCTGATCACTACTGTCGCCACCCTGGTGGTAAACAAGTTCGCACCAAAGTTCCTCTACATGGTGCCATTCACCCTTACGGCGCTGTTCCTGGAGGCATTCTTCAAGAACAAGATGAACCTTCCGATGTGCATCATGTCCCTGATGCCGTTGCTGATATTCTCCAACAACGGAGTGGTGCTTTTCGTGATGTTCACCGTTGCCTGCGTGGTGGCGGTATTTGCATTCAAGTATTTCAACAGGGGATGGCAGCAGTTCATAACCGCAGCCATCGTATTCGTCAGCCTGGTGGTCACCTATTTCGGATTCAGGCTGATCGGGATGGTCAACGACGATCCGTACCAGGCCGTCCTTTTCATGTTCGTGGGATCCATGCTCACCGTGGCGGGATATCCGCTGATATATCTTTTCGAGAAGATGTTCAACCTGGTGTCCGATTCGCGCCTGAGGGAACTATGTGACACCAACAACCAGCTGCTTAGGGATCTCGAGCATAAGGCTCCGGGTACTTTCCAGCACTCCCTGCAGGTCATGAACATGTGCGATGCAGCGGCCCGGGCGATCGATGCGAACGCTTTGCTGGTCCGTGCCGGCGCACTATACCATGACATCGGAAAGATGGTGAATCCGCTATGCTTCATAGAGAATGAAAGCATGTCTCCGGGAGGTGCCCGTTACCACGAGGGCCTGTCTGTTCAGGAGAGTGCCACGGCTATTATCAAGCACGTTTCCGATGGACTGGAACTGGCTGAGAAACATAAGCTTCCGGATGTTGTCAAGGATTTCATCAGGACACATCACGGGACTTCCAATACAGGATATTTCTATAACAAATATCTCAATGCGGGAGGAGATCCGCGGGATGCGGACTGCTTCTTCTACAAGGGAGGTGAGCCGAAGACCAAGGAGCAGGTCATCCTTATGATCTGCGACAGTCTGGAGGCGGCTTCCAGGACCTTGAAGGATGCGACTCCGGAGGCCTTCGACGCATTTGTGGAGAATATCGTCGCAGGTAAGATGAACATCGGCCAGTTCGACAAGGCCGACATCACCATCCGGCAGCTGAACATCGTGAAGGGAGTCCTCAAGAACTACCTCTCACAGGTTTACCATGAAAGGATAGTTTACCCTAACAGGCAGAAATAATTATTCAAAAAATACAAATTATGGAAGTAATCAAGAATCAGATTGATGACCTGAACATCGAACTAACCATCGCCCTCAAGGCTGAGGATTATGCCGAGCAGGTAAGGAAAAGGCTTGCCGCTTACAGGAGGAACGCAGACTTCAAAGGTTTCCGCAAGGGAATGGTGCCTCCTCAGATGGTGAAGAAGATCTATGGAGACCAGGCCCTTTACGAGGCTATCAACGGAATCCTTTCCGACCAGCTGGACAGCTTCATCAAGGACAATGACCTCCACATCCTCGGCGAACCGCTTCCTAGCGAGTCCCAGAAGGAGAACGAGTGGGTGGACGGCAACGATTTCGAATTCAAGTTCGACATGGGGCTTGCCCCGGATATCGATCTCGAGGTCGGCAAGGAAGACAAGGTTGCCCGTTACAAGATCGAAGTGACTGACAAGGCCAAGGCTGACATGAAGGAGAACCTCCTCCGCCAGTACGGCGAACTCCAGGAGGCAGAGGCTGCAGGCGAGGATGATTATGTCATCGTGGACTTCGAGCAGGGCGAGCGCAAGGCCGAAGGTGTCTATGTCCAGGTCAACAAGGTTGAGGGTACCGCGAAGAAGAAATTCGTCGGAGCGAAAGTCGGCGACAAGTTCGACGTGGATGTCACAAAGGCTTTCACCAACGAGACGGACAGGGCTTCTATGCTCAAGATGAAGAAGGACGAGCTTGCCGGGTTGGCTCCGAAGTGGAAGGTTACCATCGTGAATGTCAAGACCTTCGTTCCTGCAGAAGAGAACCAGGAGACCTATGACAAGGTTTTCGGCAAGGATGTCGTCAAGGATGCCGAGGGGTTCGATGCCAAGATCGCCGAAAGGCTCGAGGCCAACTATCGCCAGGAAACCGACTACAGGCTTTCACAGGACATCCGCAAGTACCTCGTAGGAAAGGCTGACGTGAAGGTTCCGGAAGCATTCCTGAAGAGGTGGCTGTATGAGAACAACAAGGAAAAGTTCAGCAAGGAGGATGTCGATAAGGAATTCGATGCATTCCTGGAGGACTTCCGCTGGCAGCTTGTGCGCGGCTATCTGATGAAGAAGTTCGACCTCAAGATCGAGGACAAGGATATGGTCGAGGCCGCCAAGGCATATGCAGCCTACCAGTACGCCATGTACGGAATGGGCAACGTCCCTGAGCAGATCCTTACCGATGCCGCGATGGAGATGCTGAAGGACGAGCGTCAGATCCGCAATCTCGAAGAGAATGTGGAGAACGAGAAGGTCCTGGCCGCGGTTAAGGAGAAGATGTCTTTTACGAATAAGAAAATCACCGAGGAGAAGTTCCGCGAATTGAAGTAATATGGACAAGGAGTTCAAGAAATACGCCGCCGGGGAAAGGAGACTCAGTTCCCTGACCCTCGACAGGTATGAGAGGGCGCTCGATGCCTACATCAACCCTACGATCATCGAGGAAAGGAAGCTGAACGTTGCGTCGATGGACGTCTTCAGCCGCCTCATGATGGACAGGATCATATTCCTCGGAGTTCCGATCGACGACGATGTCGCGAATATTATCCAGGCCCAGCTGCTATTCCTCGCATCCACCGATCCGGGTGCTGACATATCCCTGTATATCAACACACCGGGAGGTCAGGTGACTTCAGGCCTCGCCATCTACGACACGATGCAGCTCGTCGAGCCTGACGTGGCTACCATCTGTACCGGTATGGCGGCTTCCATGGGTTCCGTGCTGCTCTGCGCCGGAGCCAAGGGCAAGCGCTCCTGCCTGCCTCATTCCAAGGTCCTCATCCATCAGCCTCTGGGCGGTGCCCAGGGTCAGGCTTCTGACATAATGATAGCCGCAAAGGAGATCGAGAAGACCCGCAAGGAACTGTATGACATCATATCCGAGCATTCGGGACAGCCTTACGAGAAGGTATTCGCAGATGCCGACAGGGACTACTGGATGACGGCTGCCGAGGCTCTGGAATATGGAATGGTGGACGAAATCCTGTCGAAGAAAAAGAAGTAATGTCCCAGAAGGAGAAGACACCGAAGCATCACTGCATGTTCTGCGGGAGGTCGGAGGGTGAAGTTCCTTTCCTCCTGCAGGGGATCGAGGGTTTCATCTGCAGCGACTGCGTCCAGCTAGCCCATGATTATCTCAAGGATACCGTCGAGCCACAGTCGGCTGCCGGAAGTCCGGAGAGACTTGAGAACCTGAAGACTCCAGCTGAGATCAAGGCATTCCTGGACCAGTACGTAATCGGGCAGGACCGGGCAAAGAGGATGCTTTCGGTTGCCGTCTACAACCATTACAAGCGCATCAACCACAATCTCGTCGACGGGATCGACGACGAGGTTGAGCTGGAGAAATCCAATATCCTGCTCGTCGGGCCTACGGGTACAGGCAAGACCCTGCTGGCCAAGACTATAGCTAAGATGCTGGATGTCCCGTTCACCATCGTGGACGCGACCGTCCTGACCGAGGCCGGGTATGTCGGAGAGGATGTGGAGAGTCTGCTTACCCGTCTCCTCCAGGAGGCGGATTTCGATGTCGCCAAGGCTGAGAGGGGAATCGTATTCATAGATGAACTGGACAAGATCGCACGCAAGGGAGACAACCCTTCCATAACCCGTGACGTATCTGGTGAAGGCGTCCAGCAGGCCATGCTCAAGCTCCTGGAAGGCAACGTGATAAACGTGCCACCGAAGGGAGGCCGCAAGCATCCGGAGCAGGAGTTCATCCACGTCGACACCCAGAACATCCTGTTCATCTGCGGCGGAGCTTTCGAAGGGATCGAAAGGCATATCGCCCAGAGGCTGAATACCCAGGTTATCGGTTTCGGTGCATCCAAGAAGCAGAAGATCGACAAGGCCAACCTCCTGAAATACGTTGATGCCCAGGACCTTCGCGCGTATGGACTGATCCCTGAGATCATAGGTCGTCTTCCGGTCGTCACTTACCTTGACGCCCTTGACAAGGATGCCCTGCTGAGGATCCTTACGGAGCCTAAAAACGCCATCCTGAAGCAGTACAAGAAGCTTTTCGAGATGGACGGTATTAATTTGAAGATCGCAGAAGGGGTCAAGGAACTCATTGTGGACACGGCCATCACCAACAAACTTGGTGCACGCGGTCTACGTTCGATCTGCGAGCAGATATTCGATGATGCGATGTTCGATGCGCCTTCTTCCGGGAAGAAAACCTTCACGGTTACGCTCGAATATGCGCGCAAGAAGCTTGAAAACAACATCCGGACATGAAAAGATACATCCAAGAGAACAAGGAACGTTTCTACGAGGAGCTGTTCTCGCTCCTGAGGATTCCTTCGATAAGTGCGAAGAAGGAACACAAGGAAGATATGCGCCGCTGCGCCGAAAGGCTTGCCGTCCTGCTCATGGAGGCCGGAGCGGACGAGGCCGAGGTCTATCCGAGCGAAGGCAACCCCGTGGTTTTCGCCAGGAAGACCGTGGACCCGAAGCTTTCCACAGTGCTCGTTTACGGACACTATGACGTGCAGCCACCGGAGCCGCTCGAGAAATGGGATACGGATCCTTTCGAGCCGGTCATCAAGAAGGACGCTACCGGACGCGAGGCGATATTCGCCCGTGGAGCCAACGATGACAAGGGGCAGCTTTTCATGCATATCAAGGCTTTCGAATATCTTGTCCGTACCGGAAAGCTCAGGCATAACGTGAAGTTCGTCTTCGAAGGAGAAGAAGAAATCGGCAGCCCGTCCCTTCCGCAGTGGGTCCGCGAGCATAAATCCTTGCTGAAGTCCGATGTGATCCTGGTCTCCGACACCACGATGATTTCGGAGAAGGTCCCTTCCATCAACTGCGGTATGCGTGGAATGGCTTATCTTGAAGTCACACTCACAGGACCTGACAAGGATCTGCACTCAGGCCATTACGGCGGCACTGTAGCCAATCCGATCCAGACCCTCTGCGACATAATATCCGGTCTCATCGACAAGGACGGCAGGGTGACCATTCCAGGTTTCTATGACGATGTCGTCGAGCTTTCGCGCAAGGACAGGGCACAGCTTGCCAGGGCACCGTTCGAACTCAAGGAGTTCATGGACTCCGTCGGAGTCAAGGCTCTCCGTGGCGAGAAAGGCTACAAGCCTCTGGAGCGTATAGGAATCAGGCCTTGCCTGGATGTCTGCGGAATATGGGGCGGCTACATCGGAGAGGGAGCCAAGACGGTATTGCCTTCCGTCGCCCACGCCAAGATATCGATGCGCCTCGTTCCGAACCAGGACAGCGCCAAGATTACCAGGCTCTTCAAGAAGCATCTCGAAAAGATCGCACCTAAATACTGCAAGATCGAGGTGAAGCCTTGTGAAGGAGGCGAAGGTTTCCTCATCCCTATTTCGTCTCCTGCCTTCCAGGCGGCCTCAAGGGCGATGGAAGAAGTATATGGTATTCAGCCGGTTCCTAGCCGCGGGGGCGGCAGTATCGCAGTGCTTGCACAGATGCAGAAGATCCTCCACGTGGATCCTCTCCTGATGGGCTTCGGCCTCGAAAGGGACACTATCCACTCGCCGAACGAGAGTTATCTGCTGAAGCAGTTCTTCGCCGGCATGGAGAGCATTGAAAAGTTCTACGAGTATTATGACTAGCGAACTCCTGTATTCCCGGATCCTTCACAAAGGCACGATGCTCTGCGTCGGGCTGGATACTGATGTGAGGAAGATCCCGGAGTGCGTGAGGCAGGGCAGGACGGCCCCGGAAGCCGTCCTCGAATTCAACAAGCGGATTATCGACGCCACCCAGCCTTACTGTGTCGCTTACAAGCCCAACCTTGCTTTCTACGAGAGTCTCGGTCCGGACGGACTGCGGGTCCTCGACAAGACGGTGGAATACCTGAGAACCAATTATCCGGACCAGTTCCTGATCGCGGATGCCAAGCGCGGAGACATCGGGAACACCGCCAGGATGTATGCCGGCACCTTCTTCGAAACGTTTGACTTCGATGCCGTGACCCTGTCCCCGTATATGGGAAGTGAAACGGTTGCCCCATTCCTGGAATATCCAGGTAAGTTTGCCATTGTCGTAGCTCTCTCATCCAACCCCTCTTCGGCCGATTTCCAACTCTCCGTGAAAGACGGCAAACCTCTCTATCAGGTCGTTATCGAGAATTGCATGAAGATTTCTAACCCGGACAACATGATGTTCGTGGTAGGAGCGACAAAGGTAGATAAACTCAAGGAAATCAGGAGTTTCTGCCCGGATAACTTCTTCCTCGTCCCGGGAGTGGGAGCCCAGGGAGGCAGTGCTGAAGAGGTCATCGCGAACGGAGCCAATTCCAATGGCGGCCTCCTGATCAATTCTTCCAGGGGAGTGCTATACGCCTCGAGCGGCGCTGACTTTGCCGAGGCTGCCGCCAAGGCGGCAGCCATGACGGCCCGGTTTGAAAGATAATAACAAGGAATACCATGAACAGAGCGATTACCCATCTGACAGCACTCCTGTCAGTCCTGCTGATGCTTTCTGCGGTTTGTCCAGCATCCGCTAAGCCAGTATATACGATAACGTACGATCCTTCCTTTGAAGCGGAAGAAGGCGTAGAAATGGCCGGCTACCTGAAGAAGATGCTTTCTGAAAAAGCGGGCATCGAGTCAGTTGTCGTTGCTGAGCCGGCCGGCAAGGTCCGGGGCAGCGTAATCCGGATAACCCATTCGGATGGCAAAGGGATATTCGAATACTCGTTGTCTGGAAAGAAGTCGGCTTTGACCCTTGACGGAGGCAGCTGCTGGGCGATGAAACATGCCGCCGACCTGCTTGTGGCGGACCTTGCTTCCAAAAAGGCCCCTGGCCGTTACAAGCTGGCAGGTTCCATCGAAGGATTGGAATTATTTGACCGTCCGGAACGTTGCGACCTGAGGATCCTTGACGACAATATTTGGCAATATGATTCGGAGTCCATCCCTGATAATTGGAATGCTATCGGAGAAGACTGCAGGGATGATTACCGTGCTCCTCAGTTCGCTCAGATAGTGAGGGCCTACATGCCGGACGTGGTCACATTGCAGGAATACAGCCGTCACATGCACCAGAGATTCAATCCATTGGTTGAACGATACGGTTATGCGATCACTACGGCAGGAGAGGGAAAGTCATGGGACCATACTCCTATCTTCTACAAAACCTCGGCTTTGGAACTCGTCGAGACCAATTTCTGTCTCTATACACCTGAAAAATGGAGCAACGGTGGGACCAAATCCTTTACTTCCGCCGTTTTCAAGAGGAAAACTGACGGGAAGCAGTTTGCCGTGATAACCACCCATCTTTGGTGGAAGGGAGATTCCGCGCAGCCGGGCAGCAGCCAGGCCAGGGCTTCCCAGATACGCCTCGTCATCGCTGAGGCAGAATGCATCAAGGCAAAGTACGGTTGCCCTGTATTCGTGACGGGGGACATGAACTGTTACGAGGATTCCACTCCGCTGCAGCAATTCATTTCCGAGGGATTCAAGCCTTGCTATGAGTTGGCGACCCTCAGCACCGACAATACCAACGGCCATCACATTTGTTCCGCGAAGGATGGCTATTCGCGCCAGAGCAGAAGACGCAGTCCTCTGCGCAAGGAAGGCGCGATCGACCATTGTTTCCTGTATAATGGCCAATCTACGGAAGTGCTTGTCTTTGACTGCATTACTCCGTTTTTTACCGTCAGGCTCACGGATCATTATCCTAATTTGGTAGACGCCAGGCTGTAGACTTGATGGTAAGACCTGCTTCATACAGCGACCTGGATACGGTTCTCTGGCTTTTCTCCGAGGCCAGGGAGATAATGCGTGCGGACGGGAATATACATCAATGGGAGGGCCCGTATCCCGGGGAGGAGCAAGTACGTTCGGATATCGAGCTGGGAGTTGGCCGGGTGGTTGTCCACGACGGAGAGGTTGTGGCATATTTCGCGATAATCCCTTCACCTGAGCCGACTTATGCCTATATCGACGGGAAGTGGCTCGACGATGATCTGCCATACATGGTCATCCACAGGATCGCAAGCTCCAGGGATTCCCATGGCGTATTCAGGGAAATAATGGATTATTCTTTCTCCCAGTGCGGCAATATCCGGATCGACACGCACCGCGACAACCATATCATGCAGCACGTTATAGCCAAGGCCGGCTTCAAGTATTGCGGCATCATCTATCTGGCTGACGGAGCGGAAAGGCTGGCCTACCAGAAACTCGTGGAGTAAGGCTTGTTTTTTTTGTATCGTTTTATATATTTGTAACATATTATCTTAAAGATTTCTTTTACCGTGAGAGGGAAGCTAACGAAGGTACTTGTCACGCTTATGGCTGGTGTTCTTGCCAGTTCCTGCGTCGAGCCCATAATCATGGACCCACTGGAGGAGATGCCCGTTGTAGTGAATTGTGTTCTCACCAGGGCTCGGGTTATAGATAAAGATGAGATTCCGGTCCAGGAACTGAATCTGTTCTATGCTAAGCGACCTTCTGATAATGAATATGTTACAATTTCTGACGCCGTTGTGAAGGTATCTGGTCCCGGACAGACTTACGACTTCGTGTGGAACGGGGGGAAATGGATCAGTACCTTTATCCCGGAGTTCGGAACTGAATACACATTGGATGTCACTCTCCCGGATGGGAAGCGATTGTCGGCCAGGACTGTAGTGCCTCAAGAAATGTACATCTCTGGCGTCCCCGTCTATTCAGGCCGTCATTGCTGTTCCAGTGCAACGTACTATCGGGTGGAACCTAGAGATCAAGAGGCATTCATCTGGATTACCGGAGCAGAAGATCGGCCTGAGATCCGGCGGTTTTGTACAAATCATCCTGGAGCAGACGATTCCAACGTTGTGGATGGCGTTTGGCAAGACCTTCCGATTGCTGTTTCTGTAAGGGATAATTATAATAATATCTTTAATGATACATTGGAGGAGGCGGACAGGGATTTATGGATGAAGTTTGGGAGAATGTGTTTGGATCTGCCCATACACAAGGATTATCTGCGGATACATCATCCAGCTTCTTTTGACAATGGAATCACCGGACATCTAATCCAGAACATCTACCATGGCTATTCTCCTTCCGCAGATGGGTTTATCCTTGCCGCTGATTCGATAGATGCTATCGACCCACCAGCTGGGTCTGTCGGTCGTTATACTACTTATCGTCTTCCCATCCGAACATACTTCCTTTCCCAGGAATACGACTTGTATCTCAGCAAGATAATCGGCCGAGGATTGCATAGTGACGAGTTTGCCGAGATGTATTCCATGGACGAATACTATACAAACATTGAAGGAGGGCTAGGTGTTTTCGGATCAATGTTTTACACAGAATCCTTTTCTTATCATTATATATATTATTGATATTCGTGGGGTGGTTGTTTGTTCATATTTAAACATTAAGTCATGAGAAAAAGAGTCTTTCTTCTGTTATTGCCGATTACTGTACTTATTGCTTGTGAGCGAATTGATGATGCGGCTTTGGTGGATAAAGCATCATTGATTCAAGGAGTTTTGACGAGAGCCTCTGAAACTGAAACGATTACGTTGGATCATAGTATTTCTCTTGAACAGGCTGAACAGATTGTTAGAAAGAGGTTCCCGGAGAAAAAGGCTAAATCGATTCGTATCATAAGGGAGTCTGACGAAGATGTACTATATGTCGCGGATTTTGAATGTGGCTGGGCTATTATAGCCGGAGACGATCGATCAAAGAATATGATTATTGCGTATGATGATGAAGGTAGTTTCGATCCAGAGAACATCGACAATCCTGGTGTTCGCGTCTGGTACGAGATGGAGAAGGAGCGCTTGTTGCAATTGCGGAAGTTGAAGGATGTGAGGACGGTTCCTATCGCCACCCGGGGGGTGAACGATTATGAACCATATTATTGGCTCGGTTTCCATATAGGTACGGACTATTCTTGCACCAGTGGCACGGTTAATCATCTCCTTGAAACCAAATGGGGGCAAGGTTATCCTTGGAATGTCAGGTGCCCGGTATATTCTTTTCCTTATCAGTGTCCAGTCGGATGCTTGGCAGTAGCTACAGGTCAGATTCTATATTACCTTCAAGTCCATAAAGGGTTTTCCATTGGCCTATATCATACGGTAAATCCGGCTTTTACTCAAATTGATCCGATTCCTACTTACGCTATTTGTAGTATGGTGTACAGTGACTACAATGAACCGTCCTCTCGCTGGGTAGCTATGCCAAAGACGAATAATGGATTGAACTCTTCTTATGTCGCAGACTTGTTAATTGATATAGGATATCGATTTGGCTTTACATTTACCCCAGAAGGTTCAGGTTCTGTATATATCGCACCAGTATTTGATACTTTTAATGTGAACAGTTTGTCCGGTGTATTCTTTTTCCCGTTTGTAAAAGAAAGCCTTGATGATGGTTTTCCTGTTATGGTGGTTGCTTATGAGAATCTGGATTATTCAAATTCACATGCCTGGGTTATAGATGGGTATCAGCTATCTGAGTATTATACCGATAAGTCGTATAGTTGGCGAATAGTTCCATCTGATTCCTTGAGTTATTATTCAGGGTATCAATTCTGTTATACGGAAGCTCAGAAACAACTGCTCGCTCCTGATGCCAATGAGGATGAGATTTATCACGTTATTGATACTACAGGCGGTAATTATCTTATGATGAACTGGGGGTATGATGGCGCAGGAGATAACGGTTTTTATTCCATGAATAACTATCATTGGCCAGACGGGTATAATAATCAGTTCAAATACCATCCTTTTATAACTTACGATTTTAATCAGGAAGATGAACCGGAATAAGACTAAACTATCATCTTCCTATTCGCACTTACTTCTTTTCAGAGGAGAATGACCCACATTTAAGTCAGATAATTGGCCAGGTTTAATTAAGAGTATGTTGATTAAGATCACCACTTCAGTGAGTCCGCCAAATAACCATTTATGCATCCTGTGCCTTTGTTTTATGTTCGCCATTCAAGCCCGGGGGCAGGTGATTGAGCGGAGGGATACACTTCCGCCTGCAATAAAGACTGATGTGCGGGGCCGGCAGAAGAGCGTCAGTGAAAGGATAGTCCTGCCAAAAGACTTCTCCATGCTGGCGTCTCCGGTTGGCGGAGGGGATATCGTCAAACTGGTGCAGACTCTACCCGGTGTTGCAATAGGTTCGGACGGTTCGTCCAACTATTATGTACGCGGTGGGAATATGGGAGGCAATCTCCAGACCCTGGACGGGGTGCCCGTTTACGGAAGTGCGCATCTGATTGGACTCACTACAGCATATCCCTCTGATGTCATAGGCTCGTCCGAGTTTCTTGTTGGAGGATTCACATCTGAGGAAGGTAACCTGAGTGCTTCGCACATCAAGCTGCACTCTTTGGATGGTTCGTTCGACACCGCTTCGGCAAAGTTAGATTTAAGCAATCTCTTACTTGGAGCCGTCATAAGCGCTCGGTTGGTCGAGGACCGGGTCTCGCTTATTACGTCATTCCGGGCATCACCGGCACAGTACGAGTATAGGGCAGTTTCAAAGTATCTTGACCAGGAGACCGTCGGTATCCAGGATGCCCAAGCGGCCATATATGACTTTTATGCAAAGATCAAATACAGGATGGATGGGAGACGTGCACTTTCACTTACTGCATTCCGTAGTCAGGATCGCTACAACTTCTTGATGAAGAGCGGCTCTGAGGACAAGATGTCTTGGGGTAACCTTATCGCTATCCTGCAATATGATACTCGATGGCGGGGTAAGGATGATATGACCTTGACGGCTTCCTTCAACCGATATGGCAATGCCCAGGGAATGTTCAAGCAGATGGACAAGACATCCAATAACCTGCAGATCCGGAGCTTGATAAATGAGGGTCAGCTACATGCCATTGTCCGTTCCTCTGCTTGGAATAATTGGCGTTATCAATACGGCCTTAAAGCCAGGTTGGCTCATTTCAAGCCTGGTTCTGCGAGGATTCTTGAGACTACAGGCTTGTTCCCGAAGACGAGTTCCCCAATGTCAACACAGACATGGATGAATGTCACGGGGACCGCCCATGGGCAGGTTGAGTATGGCAACTACGATCGAAACCTATTCCGTCTTGCCGGACGATTGAATTACAACAACCTTTCAGGTTTCGCTCCTGAGGCAAGTGTTTTGGCCAGGTTGAGCGTGTTTGATCATCTCGGCCTCGAGGCAACCGGAGATTATCTGACACAGTTCTATCATACTCTTGAAGGGACTCCGCTCGGCTGGTCACTGGATATGCTAGTCCCTCCAACAGAGAGTCTCAAGCCTGAACACACTGCGCAGGTCTATGCCGGCTTGTATTCGGATGTCGCTGACCATCACTTCTCGGCTGGCGCGTATTACAAGAAGTCTTTCAATCTCGTGTATTTCTCCGATGCTTCGAAACTATTCGATTCATCCCGTGCAGGGTGGGAAGAACATATCGAAGTTGGAAGCGGAACATCCAGGGGCTTGGAATTCTTGTATGAAAAGTCCAGCGAGATAGCCTCCTGGCGTCTTGCCTACACCTGGTCGAAGACAGACCGCCTGTTCCCTAACTTGAACAAGGGGCAAGTATTTCCTGCCAAATACGACCGTACCCATATCCTGAATGCGACTGCATCCTTGAGGGTTGTGTCTCATAAGCGGCTGGACATAAGTCTGGGATCGTTGTTTACATACCAGTCAGGCCATATGGAGACAGTGATTGCTGGTAGTTACTGGGATGAAAACTTCATCCTTCCTGACCGTGTGGAGCAGGACTTCTACACAACCATCAATAACTATCGGATGCCTCCGTATATCCGATGTGATTTCAGCGTTATGTTCGAATTCCTTCATCCGAAGCATCCGCAGACTCTGAATATCGGAGTGTACAACTTGCTGAACAGGCATAACCCATTCTGCCTCTCGTATGATCCTGAAACAAATGGTTGGCTGCAGATATCCTTGATTCCTATATTACCTTGCCTGAAGTATTCAGTCACTTTCTGATATAACCATGTCGAACTGGTCGTAACTGGCGGTACGGTGTGCCAGGTGGCGGGTCGATGGGGATATTCCGAAGAGTGGGGAATAGGTTCGGACCTTGATGGTCTGTCCGTCCGGCATGAACTCTAGGATGCGCAGCCATCCGTCTCCTCCGTTGCCTTCCCAGCCGCCTCCGACAGTCTGCACGTTGAACATCATCTGGTGGACAGTCTTTCCTGATTTGTTCCTGTCCGCCCGGTAGGCCGTACTCAGGCGGAAATCATCCTCCACGTTGCCGGTCTTAGCCGGACGTCCAGTGTGTCCGCAGATTACCAGCCTGATGTTATCGACTTGGCTGAACAGGTTGTCCCACAGCATCTTCCCTGAGTGGTTCCCTTCCTGCTTGGTGACCCAGTAGCCTTCATGGTCAGTGTATTCGGCAGACTCTTCCTTGAGGCAGGAATGGGTAAGGTAGATCACATAGTGATCCTTGTATTTGTCTGAAGTCACAAGTTTCCTGGCCCATTCCACGGCTCCGGCCGAAGGTGCGAACTCAGAACTGATCACAAGTATCTTGTGGCTCCATCCCGGCATCTCGAACTCGAATGCGGCGTTCTCCAGGGAAGCATGTCCGAGGCGGTTCGGATATTCTTCCTTCAGGCAATCCACGTAGCACCCGTTGCGCTCGAAGGTTATGTACTTTGGATAGTTGGTGTTGTAATTCTCGCTGTGCTTGAATCCGTAGTCGTGATTGCCCCCGCAACTGATGAAGGGGACCTTGCCGTCTATCCTTGAAAGCGAACGGCTGATGCTTTCCCACATCTGGGTGCTGCTCTGGTTGAGCATATTGCGGTTGAGGGCGTTGTTCTCGTTCTGCTCCACGAGGTCTCCAGTGCACAGTACTGCCTTGATGTTCAGATGCTCCATGTTGTCCGAGACCCAGAGGGTGGTCAACTCGAAGATGGGCTGGTTGATGTCATATTTAACATATCCCTGCGGATCCCCGAACAGGATCATCGTCGAGGAGGCCGGATCGGTCAAGTCCTGCCTGTCCGCGCGATGCTGTGCGAAGGACAACGTCGCTGCCAGCCCCAGGAGGACTGCTGCTGATATCAGTTTCTTCAAATCCATGGTAATCGGTTTTCACAAAGATAAGCTTTTTGCGCGCATTACTATACAATAACAATTTACTCCTCATTTCGGCTGGAACGGAAAGTGCTTATATTCAATTTGTTAATTGATCTGATGGTGTTGATTTCAAGACCATTTGATATATTAAATCATTAACAATCAATTATTTCTATACCAGGTGACATTATGGCATTCCGGTAAACATAAGTCGGGACGAGGAATTGTAAAGTCGGCATCAGCCGACCGGCCGGGCCGGGACTTTGCGAAAGGCGACTCCCCTAGCGGAGAGGCAGGGAGTCTGAGGGGAACGCTCCTCAGTCCCCCATAGGGGGTGCAGGGGGGTAAGATGGTATATCTCACGAAGGGAGGGATGCCAGTTTCGGCATCCCTCCCTTCGTGGAGATGGGCGGAGTCGAACCGCCGTCCAAACAACGTTCCCAACAGCTTTCTACACGCTTATCCTTCCTTTGGTTGTCGGCCGCGGCCTGCCGGAAGGCGGGCTAACCGAAGCTTATCCTTTGAATCTTAGCCGGCATTAAAGGAATCCGCCGGAGCGTCCTTCTTGAATGATACCCTGGACTCGGAACATAGAAGGCGTAAAGTCCGCAGGATACTCGTCGGAACCGCAGCCTAGGCGGTTCGGATTAAGCTAAACGACTTGGTCGATTAGGCAGCGAGTGCGTAGTTGTTATCAGCAACTAAATTTATGGAAGAACGGTTTTTACGGGCAGATCTTCCGGAAGCCCGGCGTGCTTACCATCCGGAATCGATGCTGTCAAAACCAGAACATCCCCAGACAGTTGTAAAAAATATACGGACGATAATTGTGATTTGTTTCATCAAAATGAGTACTTTTGCCCGATTTGTGCATATCCCTCTAACCTGAATATGACAAGGATCAAGTTTTCAAGATACATTATACTACTCCTCTTGACCTTTTTCGGTATGGCTGCCCGCTTGTCCGCACAGCCCGCTTCCGGGGGAGAGGTGACATTCACGATAGTGGGCAAGATTGCTCTTTCAGCCGACAGGGAACTTTCCGATAAGGAGACAAAGGCCTTGTTCTCAGGAGCTTCCACATTTCTCTCAGGTTCAGACCTTACCTACGGAAGCATAGATTCCACGGCCCTGTACAGGGCGGATGTCCTGAAGGATGCCGGATTCGACGTACTGGGCTATGGGGACCAATGCCTGTTCGAGACAAGGGAAATCGGAGGCAGGAAGGTGAAGATCGGATTCTGCTCGTTCTCGGAGATGCCGACAGACCTTGGTGGAGACGAGGAGATAGTATCGGAACTCATCAGAGGCTATATCCGTTCGGTCAAGGATTCATGTGACATACTGGTGGTATCATTCGAGAGTCCGTACGACGGCCCTAATTCCGAGCATTTCAACATTGCCGAAGACCTCTTCCCGAGAGTCTGCATAGATGCCGGAGCGGACATGGTGATAGGCCAGGGAGGAGGTGTCGCCAGGGGAGTCGAGCTCTACCATCACAGGCTTATAGCATACAGTCTCGGAAAGTTCTGCACACCGTTCGGATCCAATGTCAAGAGTTACAGCGGCCTGGCTCCCGTCCTGCAGGTGACCGTCACCGACCAGGGCAGGTTCGTGGGTGGAAAGATCGTATCGATGCTGCAGAATCCAGGCAAGGGCCCGACGGCCGATCCGAAGGACAAGGCTGCGAATATGATCAAGTACGTCTCGGAAACGGATTTTCCGGACAGCGGGATCGATGTAGGAGCTGACGGAGTCCTGGCCATCAAGACCACGACCCTTAGGGACAATTTCGTGGATTCGCTGCTGGCTTACGGGACCAGATACCTCGGTCGTCCGTATTCCCTCGGCAAGACGGGGCCGTCGGCTTTCGACTGCTCCGGCCTGGTGTATTCACTGTATTCCAAGTTCGGCATAAAGCTTGGCCGGACGGCCCGCGAACAGTTCAAGAACGGACGCTCGGTCAACCGGCTCGAACTCCGGAAGGGCGACCTGATATTCTTCAATACTCAGAAGAATGTCTATCCTGGCCATGTGGCCATCGTCTATGAGGTCATGCCGGACGGCAACTTCCGGTTCCTTCACTCTTGCAGCAGCAAGGGAGTCGTCATCCAGACCTTCAATGGCAGTTATTACTACTTTTCCAGGTATGTCGGCGCCAGAAGAGTGATCGATGATGACCGATAGAAGCGGAAATATTCCTATTTTTGCAATATGGACTCCTTCGGCAAGGAAATATATGGCAGGACGAGGCTCCTGCTGGGAGAAGACGTGACCTCCACGCTCGGGCGGACGAGGGTCATAATCTTCGGTGTGGGAGGAGTCGGCAGCTGGTGTGCGGAGGGTCTGCTGAGGAGCGGGATCACCGACCTCACCCTGGTGGACCCGGATACGGTGAGCGTCACCAACGTCAACCGCCAGCTGATGGCTACCACCAGGACGGTGGGGCAGGTGAAGGTGGATGCCCTGAGGGAGCGTCTGCTGGAAATTGACCCGAACGCTCGGATCACCGCACTTCGGAAAACGTATTCCGAAGAAACAGCCGGAGAGTTCGACCTGGACGGCTATGACTATGTGATCGATGCCGTGGATTCGATCAAGCACAAGACATTGCTGATACTCAACGCTTCAGCCAGCAAGGCGAAGTTCTTCTGCTCGCTTGGTGCGGCGTTGAAGGTGGATCCCCGGAGGATTAAAGTCGCCGAGTTCTGGAGCGTGAGGGGCTGCCCTCTGGGAGCTGCCCTTCGAAAGCGGATGAAGAAGGCCGGGACGCTGCCTTCAAGCAGATTCCTGTGCGTGTATGACGATGAAGTCCTTCCTAACAGGGGAGCCGCCGGAAACTGCCTCGCGGAAGAAAGCTCCTTCGGAAAGGCGCAGGTCAACGGATCCCTGGTGCATATCACCTCCATGTTCGGGATGACGCTTGCCGGACTTGTCGTCGAGGACATCTACAAGGCTGTAGTGAAATGAAACGGATCTGGGACCCGCTGAGGAAGAAGATGGTTGCACTGACGCCCGAGGAAAGGGTGCGGCAGTGGTTCATCGGTGTCCTGAAGGAGAGCATGAAGGTCCCGGAATATATGATGATGAGCGAGGTATCGCTGAAACTCGGGGACAAGCCTTTCAGGGCCGATATACTGGTTTACGGGAGGGATACGGCTCCGTTGATGGTGGTGGAATGCAAGAGGCCGGAAACTGCCATGGACAGGGAAGTGCTGGAACAGGCGCTGAAATACAATCTCGTGCTGGGTGTCAGGTACATAGCCATAACCAACGGAGAAAGGACATTCGGATTCAGGAGCACCGGAGATCCCCAGGTACCGTTTGAACAGATAACCTCTTTCCCGGATTGGGAGACGATGCAGGTATGAACATGAATGCGACCATAACCGAAGGATTTCTCGACAAGCCGATATTCGGGATCGTGTCTGAAGCAGCAAGGAAGCTGGGAGTCAGGGCGTTCGTCATCGGCGGATTTGTCCGTGACTGCTTCCTTGGCCGCCGGAACGATGACATCGACATCGTCGTGGAAGGCAGCGGGATAGAGCTTGCGACTGAGGTGGCGAAAACGATCGGAAAGAAGACCGGACGCCATTGCAATGTCAGCATATTCAGGAACTTCGGGACAGCTATGCTGAAGTTCGAAGGAGCTGAAATCGAGTTCGTCGGGGCGCGAAGGGAGTCGTACCGCCACGATTCCCGCAAACCGATCGTGGAAGACGGGACCCTGGAAGAAGACCAGATGCGCAGGGACTTCACCATCAATGCGATGGCATTCAGCCTCCAGGAGGAGGACTACGGTGCTCTGGTGGATCCGTTCGGCGGAATCAGGGACCTTTCCGCTGGAATAATACGGACTCCGCTGGAGCCCGAGCAGACTTACAGCGACGATCCCCTGAGGATGCTGAGAGCCATCCGTTTCGCCACCAAGCTGAGCACGCCGGAGCACAGGTTCACCATTGTCCCGGAATCGATCGAGGCGATGAAGGCGATGAAGGACAGGATGGCGATCCTGTCGAAGGAGCGTATCGTAGAAGAGCTTGACAAGATCCTGGTGACCCCTCATCCATCTATGGGATTCCGGCTGGCCGACGAAACTGGACTGCTCGGATACATCCTTCCGGAACTCTTGAAACTCAAGGGGATAGAGACTGTTGAAGGGAAGGGCCACAAGGAAATATTCTCCCATACCCTGCAGGTGGTGGACAATGTGGCTGCCGCAGAAGCCGCGGCCATCGCGGAAGGCCGACTGAAAGACTATTTCCCGCAGGAAGACGGCAGCGGCTTCGTGGAAACCGTGCGCACCGAGCCTAACGTCTGGCTCAGGTGGGCAGCGCTGCTCCATGATATCGGCAAGCCTGCAAGCAAGCGTTTCGATCCTGCCTGCGGATGGACTTTCCACGGCCACGAAGTGGTCGGAGCCAAGATGGTCCCGAAGATATTCGGCAGGTTGAAGATGCCTCTGAACGAAAAGATGAAATACGTGAGCAAGCTGGTGGGACTCCATCACCGTCCTATCGCGCTTGTGGACGATGAGGTCACCGACTCGGCAGTAAGGCGTCTTCTGTTCGATGCGGGGAACGAGATCGATGACCTGATGCTCCTGTGCAATGCCGACATAACCTCCAAGAATCCGGTAAAGGTCGCACGCATCAAGGATAATTTCGAGCTGGTGCGAAGGAAACTGGTCGAAGTCGAGGAGAAGGATGCCATCCGGAACTGGAAGAATCCTATCACAGGGGAATACGTGATGCAACTCTACGGCATTCCTCCTTGCAAGGAGATTGGTGTCTTGAAAGAATATGTCAAGGAGGCCATCCTGGACGGAAAGATTGGCAACAATTTTGAGGAAGCGGATGCTTTGATGAGGGCAAAGGCCTCTGAAATGGGTCTCGTGGAATGTCATTGACGGAAGACTACATAGCCTATATCGGTTCGGTCCGTCGGTATTCGGATCGGACACAGGCGATCTATACGGAGGTCCTGGAGCGGTTCCGGGAGTTCTCCGGAGCGGCTTCGGACGAAGATTTCCTGGATTGCCTGAAGCCTTCCCTGATACGTTCCTATGAAGTGTTCCTGCTGGACGGCAAGTCTTTGGACCCGAGGACGGTGAACCTCCATCTCTCGGTCCTGTCGGGTTTCTGCAAATGGCTGATGAAAGAACGGCGGCTGGATTCCGATCCGGTTCGCTCGGTCTCCCGTCCGAAGATGGAAAAACGCCTGCCGGTATTCTACCGCGAGGAATCGATGAAGGAATATTTCACCTCGACCGCGAGCGACGCTTCCGAAGAGAACCTGGACCTGATCAGGGGCAAGGACAAGGTATCCCTGGACATATATTCCCGCAGGCTTAACCGCCTGATAGTCTCCATCCTGTATTCAACGGGAATGCGCCGTTCTGAACTGATCTCCCTCAGGGTGGGTGACGTGGACTTTTCGAGAAGGGTCGCCAAGGTCAGGGGAAAAGGCGACAAGATGCGCGAAATTCCTCTGGTACCTTCTCTTTGTAAGGAAATTTCATTATATTTGAAATCAGTTGAGTTGACGGAAGGTTGCAGCAGGTCTGCAGGCGATCCCCTTCTGGTGACCGGCAAGGGAGGGAAACTCTATCCGGTCTTCGTGGACAGGGTGATCAAGAGCGAGCTGGGGCAGGTCGGGAGCATTACCGGGAGGAAATCTCCACACGTATTGAGACATTCACTGGCTACGGAACTCCTCAATGAAGGAGCCGATCTCAATTCAATCAAGGAGCTTCTCGGACATTCCTCGCTGGCGGCGACGCAGGTCTATACGCACAATTCCGTCGAAAAACTCAAGAAAGTATATGTTAACGCCCATCCAAGGGCAAAAAGCGGAGGTAAAAATGGAGATTAGAGTTAAATCCCTGAAGTTCGATGCGGACCAGAAACTGCTCGACTACGTAGAAAAGAAGGTCTCGAAGCTTTCCCGTTTCAGCGACCATCTTGATGATGTTGAGGTGACTTTATCTTTGCTCAAGGAGCCGGACAACAAGAACGTAAAGATCCAGACCAGGGTCTATGGCCAGGATCTCCTCATCGAAAGGAATGCTGACACTTTCGAGGATGCTGTCAGCGTCGCCGTCGATTTGATGAAGGAGAAGGTGGTAAGAACCAAGGAAAAGAAATTCGAAGCATAAACAAATGAAGACTAGACTGATTCTCAGCCTGATGCTCGTGGTGGCATGGGTCACCGCCTGCGGTCAGTCGGGTCAGAGGGGGAAACAGGCCGCCGGAAACGACGTGCCTGTTTTTCTTGATGATACAAAAACGATAGAGGAAAGGGTGGAGGATGCCCTTTCGAGGATGACCGTGGAGGAAAAGACCGCTATCCTGCATGCGCAGTCCAAGTTCAGCTCAGCCGGTGTACCGCGTCTGGGCATCCCTGAGTTATGGACGAGCGACGGCCCTCACGGTATCCGTCCTGAAGTCCTCTGGGACAAATGGAGCCAGGCAGGCTGGACGAGCGATTCCTGTACCGCTTTCCCTGCATTGACTGCTCTCGCGGCGAGTTGGGACCCTGATCTGGCAAAGCTCTACGGAGTAAGCATCGGCCAGGAGGCTCGCTACCGGAAGAAGGATATGCTCCTGGGTCCCGGCGTCAACATATGCAGGACTCCGCTTAACGGCCGCAGTTTCGAGTATTTCGGTGAGGATCCTTTCTTGTCTTCGACCATGGTCGTACCTTACGTGCAGGGCGTCCAGAGCAACGGAGTGGCTGCGTGCGTCAAGCACTACGCTCTCAACAATCAGGAAACCAATCGTTTCCTGACCAACGTGAAAGTGGACGACCGTACCCTTTATGAAATATACCTTCCTGCCTTCAAGGCGGCCGTCCAGAAAGGAGGCGCCTGGGCGATCATGGGCTCGTACAACCTTTACAAGGATCAGTGGTGCTGCCAGAATGAATATACCCTGAACGGTATCCTGAAGGGAGAATGGGGTTTTGATGGAGTGGTGGTAAGTGACTGGGGTGGCGCTCATGACACCGATCAGTGTGTCAACCACGGACTCGACATGGAGTTCGGCTCATTCACCAACGGCCTGACTTCCGGTCCTTCCAATGTGTATGACAGCTATTATCTTGCGAATCCTTATGTGGAAGGCATAAAGTCCGGCAAGTACGATATGGAGACTCTCGACGGCAAGGCCCGCAGGGTGCTCAGGCTCTTCTTCCGGACAGTGATGGACAGGAACCGCCCTTATGGCTCGTTCGTTTCGCCTGAACACATCGCAGCTGCGAGGAAGATCGGTTCCGAGTCCATAGTCCTCCTCAAGAACGATGGCGGAGTGCTGCCTCTCAAGGATGAAGGCAAGATACTCGTAGTCGGAGAGAACGCGATCAAGATGATGACCGTTGGAGGCGGCAGTTCCTCCCTGAAGGTCAAGAAGGAATATTCCCCGCTCGAAGGTATCCGGGAGCGGTTTGCCAATGCAGAGGTCATTTTCGAGCGCGGTTATGTGGGTGATACGGGCGGTCAGTTCGACGGGGTCGTCACCGGCCAGGATCTCAATGAGAACCGTTCCGCCGGCCAGATGGTCGCCGATGCCGTCGAAGCAGCCCGCGATGCGGACTGCGTCATATTCATCGGAGGATTGAACAAGAGCAACTTCCAGGATTCAGAAGGTGCCGACAGGCAATCGTATGAGCTGCCTTACGGCCAGGATGCCGTGATCGAGGCTCTTGCCGCTGTCGCCAGGAAAATGGTAGTAATCAACATTTCCGGCAATGCGGTGGCTATGCCTTGGGTTGACAAGGTCCCTGCCATCGTGCAGGGCTGGTATCTCGGAAGCGAAGCCGGCCATTCGCTTGCAGACGTTCTCTCAGGTGACGTCAACCCTTCCGGGAAGCTTCCGTTCACCATCGGTAGGCAGCTCTCGGATTATCCGGTCCGGACCGAAGCCCAGTATCCTGGCATAGCACGGGCGGAAGCCATAAAGATGGGGCCGATGGAAGCGACGATCTTCGATGCTGAGTACAGCGAGGGACTCTATGTGGGCTACAGGTGGTTCGACCATGAAAGCATAGTTCCGACCTTCGCGTTCGGACACGGTTTGAGCTATACCACTTTCGAGATCGGAGAACCGAAGGTCTCCGGCTCGGTTGAGAAAGGGCTGACATTCAGCATTCCGGTCAAGAACACCGGCGATGTTGCCGGAGCCGAGGTCGTACAGTTGTACGTGACAGCCAGGAACAGTTCCGTGGAACGTGTTCCGAAAGAATTGAAAGGCTTTTCCAAAGTCTATCTGGAGCCTGGGAAGACGGCGACCGTCAAGATAACCATCGGCAAGGATGCGGTCAGCTATTTCGATGCCGGTAAACACGAGTGGGTCGCGGAGAGGGGAGACTATTCAGCATTGATAGGAACTTCCTCCGACGTCCTGCCGAAGACTGTGGATTTCAAGTATTGATTTGTACCCATGGCGAAGAGTCAGGTCGATGTCGGTGCGCAGTGCCGTGAAATAGTCGAGAAAGCCAAGGCTGGCGAATTCTCCCCCGTCTATCTTCTGATGGGGGATGAGCCGTATTATACGGACATGGTCTGCAATGCGGTGATGGAATATTCGCTGGACGAGTTTTCCCGGGATTTCAACGAGACTGTATGCTATGGAGCCGATGTCGATGCCGACACCGTCATCACGGCAGCGAGGCGTTTCCCGATGATGGCGGAAAGGCAGCTGGTGGTGGTCAAGGAGGCCCAGGCGATGCGGGACCTGGAGCAGCTTGCGGTGTATTGCGAGAATCCTCTCGATTCCACCGTCCTGGTCCTGCTGATGCGCGGTTCCTCGGCTGACAAACGCAAAGCACTTTACAAGCAGTGCGTCAAGAATGGCATCGTTGTCGAGTCTAACGCCTTGAGGGATTATGAGATGGCTTCCTGGATAAGCCGCTATTATTCCTCGAGAGGGCTCGAGATAGCCCCTGACGCTGCGGCGCTGCTGGCCGAATATGCCGGAACGGACATGAGCAAGATCGTGCTCGAGACCGACAAGTTGCTCAAGAACCTTCCGGAGGGAGCGGTTTCTGTCTCAGCATCCGACATCGAGAAGAACGTCGGAATAAGCAGGGAATACAGCGTTTTCGAACTTACCAAGGAACTATCGGGCCGTAACGGAGCCAAGGCGCTCGACGTCGCTGTGCATCTGGGCCAGTCCGTGCGCTTCGCCATGCCTATGGCCGTCAGCGCCCTGTATACCCATTTCGTGAGGATCCTCAAGTACGGAGCCCTCAAGGAGAAGAACCGTTATCCCGACAAGACCGAGATCGCGGCTGCCCTCCAGGGAGTCAATCCGTTTTTCTGGAGGGAATATGACGTCGCGGTCGCGAACTATCCTGTGCGCAAGGCTATGGAAGTCATTTCCTTGCTCTGTGACTATGACTACAAAAGCAAGGGTGGAGACGCCGGCGAGGCTGCGCCGGGGGATCTTCTGGTTGAATTAACGAACAAGATTTTGAATATATGACAAGTACGGAAAACATTATCGAATGCCGGGAAGTCAGCAAGAATTTCGGAGCCAAGGTCGCCCTGGACAGGGTGAGCATCAATATTCCCGAAGGTGGGATATTCGGACTCCTGGGGCCTAACGGTGCCGGAAAGACGACGCTGATCCGCATCATCAACCGGATTACGATTCCTAACGGAGGCGAGGTGCTCTTCAAGGGCCGTCCTATAACCCAGGGCGACGTCGAGAAGATCGGCTACCTGCCTGAGGAAAGGGGACTATACCGCAAGATGGAAGTCGGGGACCAGGCCATGTACCTCGCCCAGCTGAAGGGAATGAGCGCCAACGATGCGCGAAAGGAACTGAAGCAGTGGTTCGTCCGTTTCGGAATCCAGGACTGGTGGAAGAAGAAGGTCGAAGAACTCTCCAAGGGTATGGCGCAGAAGGTCCAGTTCATCACGACAGTAGTCCACAAGCCTTCTCTCATGATCCTGGACGAGCCTTTCTCAGGCTTCGATCCGGTCAATGCCGAGCTCATCCGCAAGGAGATCCTGAGGCTCAAGGACGAAGGGGCTACCGTCATACTCTCCACCCACAACATGGAGTCGGTCGAAGAACTATGCGACAACATAGCCCTTATCAACAAGTCCCGTCTGGTTATCGAGGGCGGTGTGGATGAGATACGCCGCAAGTACGGCAACAACAATATCGAACTGGTCTATACCTCCGGCGAGGCTGTCGCGTCGTCTGAAGGACGGTTCAAGGTACTTTCAGACGAGGACAATGCGGGGCGCCATACCGCCGTCCTTTCGCTGGAAGAGGGTGTATCCACCAACGAGGCTCTATCCGCCCTGCTGGAGCAGGGTGTCCCTGTGAATTCATTCAAGGAACTCATTCCGAGGATGAACGACATTTTCATCAAACTTGTAACGGAGGAGGAATAGACTATGGATTTCAGAATTATCAAGACAGTGATCGCACGCGAGTATTCCACCCGCGTGAAGAAGAAGTCGTTCCTGGTTACCACCTTCCTGGTGCCTATCCTCTTTGCCGCGATGATGGTCGTCGTTATGTACATCATGGGCAACACCAAGGAAAGGAAGCAGGATGTCGCCGTAGTGGACCAGTCTGGAATCGTGATGCCTCATCTGACCGATACTGAAAGGATTACCTACGAAGATTATTCCTCGGAGGCTCCGGACGACCTCAAGGGGCGTCTCGCTTCGATAGGGAAGGATGTCCTGGTGGTCATTTCTTCTTTGGATACCGTTGCGAAGACCGTTACCGTCCAGACGTATTCCAAGGACCCTCTCGGGGTCGAGTTCACATCCGGCCTCCGCAACAAGGTGGATGACGCCGTCGAGGAATACAGGGTACGCCAGTACGGTATCGAGAACCTCTCCCAGATAATGGAGGAGGTGAAGTCGCACGTTTCGGTGACGGAATATACCCTCGATGAGTCAGGAAAGGAAACTCTCTCTGAATCAAGTATCTATATGATAGTCTCGATGGTGCTCGGAATCATAATCTGGATGTTCATCACGATGTTCGGGGCGCAGGTCATGTCCAGCGTCATCGAAGAGAAGTCCAGCAGGGTGGTCGAGGTTCTCATATCTTCAGTGAAGGCTGTCGACCTGATGTTCGGCAAGATCATCGGCGTCGCCCTGGTCGCCCTGACCCAGTTCCTGCTGTGGATCGTGCTCACAGTCATCCTGACGGGAGTCGCCAGCGCGTTCATGGGTAAGGATATGCTCAAGGACCTTCAGAACAATCCTCAGATGATGGGCCAGACTGTAAACATGCCTGGAGGTACCGACCTCGGCACAGTTGCCCTGGGGGAAGCAGTCGATACTGCCGAAGTCGTTCCAGGTCAGATCAACCAGATGCAGAAAGTGGTAGGCACCCTGGCCAACATTCCTTGGGTCAAGCTTATCGTATCCTTCCTGGTATTCTTCATCCTGGGATATCTGCTGTACGCTTCGATGTATGCGGCCGTCGGTTCCGCAGTCGAGAACGAGGGCGATGCCAGCCAGTTGCAGCTGCCGCTGACCATACCGCTGATGATAGCGTATTTCATCATCCTTATGGCTTTCCAGAATCCGGACAGCCCGGTGGTAGTGTGGGGTTCGATCATCCCGTTCACTTCTCCTATCGTGATGCTGGCCAGGATTCCTTACGGAGTACCTGCCTGGCAGCTGATCCTGTCGGTAGTACTGTTGTTCCTGACTTTCCTCGGATGTGCATGGGCTTCGGCAAAGATCTACAAGGCCGGTATCCTGATGTTCGGCAAGAAATCCACATTCAAGGATCTTTGGAAATGGCTCAAACAAAGCTGATTGTAATATGAAGGGGTATTGTTTGAAATCATTTCTGGCTGTTGCGGCCATCCTTGCTGCGGCCAGTTCATATGCCCAGGGTCCGGTCATCAGCTGGTCCACGGACCCGATCGACGGGCACAGGACGGGTGTGACCGCTTCCACGGCAGACAACGTGGAAGAGGCCATGGGTTATGTCAAGGGGCGCACGTACTATGCCCCTAACGGGAAGAAGTTCCGCAAAGGTACGGTCAGGAAGGTTGCCAGCCTCATGCTCGGTGCCCAGCCTGCCATGGCCGACGTAAAGAAAGTCGTCGGCTATTCGACCAGGGTGATGGTCAGGAAGAAGCCGGAATGCGAACTGTACGACTGGTTCATCGATGAATTGATGAGGGCTACCGCTGACAGCACCGGGAGGAAGATAGATATCGGAATAGCCAACAGGGGAGGGATCAGGATAGACATGCCGGCAGGGGAAATACTCTGCGATGACATCCAGTCCATGTTCCCGTTCAAGAACAACCTATGCTATGTCGCCCTTCATGGAAGGGACGTCAGGGCCATACTGGACCAGATGGCTGCCACTTCCTTCCAGATACTCGGCGGAGTCAAGGTGGTGGCCAAGAACGGCAAGATCGTATCGGCGACCGTCAATGGCGAGCCGCTGGACGACGACAAGGTTTACGGCGTCGCGACCATCAATTTCCTCCTGGACGGAGGAGATGGATATTCAATCGGGAAGAACGCCATTGAAACCATCTTCTGCAACGGATGGCTATATGATACGATGATAGCTTACGTAAAGGGCCTGACCGCTGCCGGGAAGCCGGTGGAATTCGAAAACCAGCACTGGATCACTATCATCAAGGAGGACGGAAAATGAGAATGAAAGGATTCTTTGCGGGGATATGTGTCCTCGTGGTATTGTCCGCTACCGATGCGGCAGCCCAGAAGAGGCTTACTATCATTCACGTCAACGACACCCACAGCCACCTCGAGCCTGAAAGGGCAGGAGAGGAAGCCGGACTCGGAGGAGTGATCGAGCGCGCCGCCTACCGTGACAGCGTGGTCAAAGCAGACGGAAAGCGTAATGTCCTGATGCTGCATGCTGGGGATTTCAATCAGGGAACTTCCTATTATTCAGTACTTAACGGGGACCTGGAAGTCGAACTGATTAATGCGATGGGATATGACTGCATAACTCTAGGCAACCATGAGTTCGACAACGGTGTCGAGGACCTTGCGAGACGCCTTGCAAAGATAAAGTGCCCGGTGGTCTGTGCGAATTACGATTTCTCGAATCTGGAGGCAGGCCGCTACATCAGGCCGTACACCATAATCAAGAAGGCGGGGATGAAGATCGGCATCATAGGCTTGATGCCGGATATCACCATCCTCGTCCCGAGGGAGGTCTCCAGCCAGATTCCGGCATTCAACAACGCTGAGGTCGTCAACAGATGGGCATCCTTCCTCAAGGACGAGAAGGGATGCGACCTGGTTATCGCCCTGACTCATATCGGTTTCGAAGGAGAACCCTATACCGATCCGATGCTCGTGGGCAGGGTACGCAACGTCGATATCGTGGTCGGCGGACATTCACATACTTTCCTTTCCGAGCCTGCATTCATCAGCGACCTGGACGGGAAGAAAGTCCCTGTCGTGCAGGATGGCTGCTGGGGACTCAATGTAGGTAACATGAAGGTGATGCGCTAGTTATTCCTGATCCTAGAAACCATTAGACAAATGAAGAAACAATTCAAACTCGCCCTGCTGGCACTGGTCATATGCTTTCCTCTCGGGGCCCAGATACGGGGCACTCATCAGGAAGAGTTGAGGAAATGGGAATTCAGCAAGGATGGAAACACCTGGCAGACGGTTACCCTTCCTCATTCGTACAATGCGATAGACGGACATTCTCCGGCATATTACAGAGGGGATGCGACTTATCGTTGCGACTTCAAGGTCCGCGACCCTAAGAAGTCTCACTTCCTTTTGTTCGAAGGAGCCGCCCAAGCTGCTGTCGTCAAGGTTAACGGTGAGCAGGTGGCCGCCCACAAGGGTGGATATACACCTTTCGTGGTGGACATCGGTGAAGTTTTGGACAGAGGCACCAACAGGTTGGAAGTCATCTGCAACAATTCGGAGGACATCAACATGGCTCCTGTCTCTTCCGATTTCAACAAGAACGGAGGACTCCACGGCAGGGTCTGGCTCCTGGACATGGACGATGTATATTTCTCCCCGGAGAAGTACGGCATGTACAGGCTCAGGGTGGAGACGCCGGTGGTCAGCAGGAGGAAGATATCCACGGATGTAAAGACGAGGATCGTCAACTCGGGGAACAAGGCGGCTGACATCCTGGTCAGGGTTGAACTGCTGGAAGCGGATGGAACGCTAGGTTACGAAGCTGACCGTGAGATCCGCGTCAAGGCTTTCTCCGAATATGAATTCAGCCACGATTTCCATGTCACCGGCATCCGCTTCTGGGATGGTGTCAACGATCCGTATCTCTACACGATGCGTGTCACGATATTCAGGGGTGAACATGTCGTCGATGTCGCCGAGACCAAGGTCGGATACCGTTCCATGGAGATGGACCCTGATAGGGGATTCCTCCTCAACGGCAGGCCATACAAGCTTCGCGGCGTCGCTATGCACCAGGATATGGACGGAAAGGCTTCCGCCCTTACAAAGGAAGATTACCGGCGGGATTACAGGATGGTCAAGGAACTGGGAGCCAATTTCCTGCGCCTTGCCCACTATCCTCACAACGACTATGCATTCCGGCTCTGCGATTCCCTGGGCATCATAGTCCAGACGGAGGTGCCGTGGGTCAATGTTTGTGGAGCTAAGGCAAAGCAGCTGTACTTCAACAATATACAGCACCAGATGAAGGAGATGGTCACCAATCTGTTCAACCATCCTAGCATCGCGTTCTGGGGAATGTGGAACGAATTGGACACCTGGGGGAACAGCAATGAGTTCCAGGGTGAATTCGATCCTGACAAGGTCCTCTACCAGACCAAGAAACTTTATAAGATGGCGAAGCATCTCGATCCGTACCGTTTCATCGGCTTCACGGACGATTCCCGTCTTGCCCGTGAAGGTTATCCTATGCTGGCCGGTGATTTCTGTTCCCAGAACATCTATTTCGGTTGGTATTATACCCCTAACGACTTCTCCACCATTGTCAGCGAGATGGAAAAGGTCAAGGGGAAATGGAAAGGACCTGTCAACGTGAGCGAGTACGGTGTGGGGAACAATCCTTTCTGCCATGTCTGGGACCAGGATGAGGCCGTGCGCGACCAGGACAACGATTCCCGTCATTATGAGGAATATGCCAACAAGTTCCACGAGGCATATGCACGCAAGCTTGCGCAGATGCCATGGCTCAATTTCACCTCTCTTTGGGTGATGTTCGATTTCCCTGTCGCCAACCGCCAGGAAGGCTACATGGACTCGGACGACGGTGTCAGATTCACCCGCAACAACGACCGGAAGTATATGAACGACAAAGGCTTGGTTACCCGTGACAGGAAGACCAGGAAAGACGTCTTCTATCTATACAAGTCGTTGTGGAACAACAGCGAGACCACCGTCTGCATCACATCCAAGAGGCTGAGGTACTATCCGGCAGGGGAGCCGCTCAGGATCAAGGTTTACAGCAACGCCAAGTCACTGACATTGTACCAGAATGATAAAGAAGTAGGTAAACTGACCCGCCCGGATGATTCTCTGGGTGTCGTCTGGACTTTCCCTTCCCTTTATTTGGATACGTACCAGGATACGTTCAAGGTAGTTGCCGACGACGGCACTTCGGATTCGGTTACTTATTACCGGAAATAGAAATATTCCTGCGGACGGGGATCAGGGCGATCAGGTAACCGATGATCGCCACCCCGGCCACGGTGACAAGGACATCGCCCCACTGGAGGATTACCGGGTAGGCGCTGACCAGGAAGTTCCCCGGCATCTTGATGAAGCCGAATTTCTGTTGCAGGAGTGCGAATCCGATTCCTGCAACCAGGCCTGCGGCGAGTCCTAGCAGTGAGATCAGCCATCCTTCCAGGGTGAAGGTCTTCCGGAGCATCCTGTCGGTGGCTCCGAGGCTGCGGAATGTCTCGATATCCTCCTTCTTCTCGATAATGAGCATCGTCAGGCTTCCGAAAATGTTGGAAGCTATTATGATTATTATGAATATCAGGATGAGGTAGATGGCTGCCTTCTCGTAGCGCATCATCTTGTACAGGGATGGATTCTGGCGGTACCTGTCTAGGACCTTGAAGTCGGGACCCACCATTTTCCGAACGGACTTTATGGTATTCTTCAGGGCTTTGCTGGAAGAAGGGTCAGTCAGGCGTATCTCGATTCCGGAAACCTCGTCTTCGTAGCCCAGCAACTGCCTCATCTTGTCCAGCGGAAGGATCATCAGTTCTTCGTCGATTTGCTGGTTGACCGTGAATACTCCTGAAGGCCTGGCGCGGACCGATTCGATGGATGCCGCCGGATTCGCGAGTGAGAAGTTCCTGTCCCTCCGTGGAAAATATATTTCGGCAGAGGACAGGAATGCAGGATTCATTCCCATCTTGTAGGCGAGTCCCGCCCCGACTACCACCTGTGGGAGGTCTCCCTTGTGGAGGGAGAATGTACCGCTCGTGATATGGTCTGCGAGAGGAGACTCTTTTTCATAGTTCCCATCGACTCCCTTCGCCTTGGCTATTCCCTGGTGTTCTTCATAATCCACGAATACGTTTTCCTGGAGAACGAGATAGCATTCCTTGATGGAAGGATCGCTCCTGAGGCTCTGCAGCATGGACTCTTCGGGAGTGAATACCTTGCCTTTGGCGGGGCAGACGAGGATGTCCGGCTCAACATTGCTTAGGGTTGATTTCACCAGCTCGTCGAACCCGTTGTACACCGACAGGATGATGATCAGGGCAGCCGTGCCTATGGCCATGCCGATGGCACTGATCGCGGAGATTATGTTGATCACGTTGTGTGATTTCTTCGCGAACAGGTACCTCCCGGCTATGAACCAAGGTAAGTTCACCGTTATTCAGGTTTGTAGGAATCCTTCAAGGCCGTAGTCTTGTTGAATACTGCCTTCTCCGGAGTGCTGTCCGGATCCTTGAAATAATAACCGGTACGCTCGAACTGTACGGCTATCCCGGAATTGTCCTCCAGGAGGGCCGGCTCGGCCAGTCCGCTGATGACGGTGAGTGATTCCGGATTGAGGTAGTCCTTGTAGTCCTTGCCTTCTTCGATGGAGTTCATGTCCTCCTTGAGGAAAAGACGGTCGTAGTTCCGGATTTCGATTTCGCGTGCGTAGTCTTCGGAAACCCAGTGGATCGTGCCCTTCACGGAACGCCATTCGCCGCCTCCTGGCTTTGTGGAAGGGTCATAGGTGCATTTCAACTCCACGACGTTGCCTTCGGCATCCTTCACGACCTCTTCGCACTTGATGATGTAGGTGTACTTGAGGCGGACCTCTCCGTCCGGCTTGAGACGGAAGAACTTCTTCGGCGCATCCTCCATGAAGTCGTCACGTTCGATGTAGATCACCTTTGTGAGCGGAACCTTCCGGGTGGCTCCCTCCGGTTCGCCAGGGTTGAGCGGGCAGTCGAACCATTCGACCTTGCCTTCTTCCCAGTTCGTGAGGGTCACCTTCAGAGGCTTCTGGACCACCATGTACCTGTTGGACCTGGCGTTGAGGTCCTGGCGTACGCACCATTCAAGGAGCTGGATGTCCATCATCTGGTCGCGCTTGGATACACCGATCTTGTCGCAGAACATCTTGAGGGCTTCCGGGGTGTAACCGCGGCGCCTCACTCCGCAGAGGGTAGGCATCCTAGGGTCGTCCCAGCCGGCTACAAGGCCTTTCTGGACGAGTTCGAGGAGTTTCCTCTTGCTCATCAGGGTATATGTGAGGTTGAGCCTGGCGAATTCATACTGGTGGCTCGGCCATATTCCCAGGGTCTGGATGAACCAGTCGTACAACGGCCTGTGCACGTCGAACTCCAGGGTACAGATGGAGTGGGTGATATGCTCTATGGAGTCGCACTGGCCGTGGGTGAAATCATACATCGGATAGATGCACCACTTGTCGCCTGTACGGTGATGGGAAGCGTGCTTGATCCTGTATAGCAGCGGATCGCGGAACATCATGTTCGGAGATGCCATGTCGATCTTCGCACGGAGGACCTTCTCCCCGTCGGCATATTTGCCGGCCTTCATGTCCCTGAGAAGCTGCAGGTTCTCTTCCACGCTGCGGTTCCTGTACGGACTTTCCTTGCCCGGAGTGTCCACTGTACCGCGTCCCTTGCTGATTTCTTCCTGGGTCTGGTCATCGACATAGGCGAGCCCTCTTTTCACGAGGTCCTCGGCCCATTCGTAGAGCTGGTCGAAATAGTCGGAAGCGTAGAGCTCCTTGTCCCAGTGGAATCCCATCCAGCTGATGTCTTCCTTGATGGCGTCGACGTATTCGGTGTCCTCCTTGGTCGGATTGGTATCGTCGTAGCGGAGATTGGTCTTGCCGCCGTACTTCTCAGCCAGTCCGAAATTGATGCACAGGCTCTTGGCATGTCCGAGGTGGAGATATCCGTTAGGCTCAGGAGGGAAGCGCGTCATCACGCTGTCAACCTTTCCCGACCTGAGGTCTTCTTCGATGATTTCTTCAAGGAAATTCAGTTTTTTCGTCTCTTCCATCATTCTTGATTGATTATAACTTACAAAAGTACAAAAAAGCGGACAATCTTACAATCTGGCCAGCATTTCCAGGCACATTCTCCCGTTGTGGTACGGGCATTTCCAGAATCCTGCGCGGTCGTCGGCAAGATTGAGGGAGCCATCTTCCCTGACGCTCCAGTACCATTCCCCATCAGGGGATATCAGGTTCTCCCTGATGAATTTCCATTCCATGCCGGCCCTTTCCAGCCAGATCCTGTCGCCCGTCAGCCTGAACTGGTCCACGCAGCCGACCACAGTCTCGGCCTGGACCCACCAGTGCCTGTCTGCATCCCTGTGAACGGACGCGGGGTCATATTCATACACCATCCCTCCTTCAGGGGACCAGCCTTCCATCGAAGCTTCTGCTGTCTTGCTGCTGGCTGAGTTCACTTCTTCCATGACGAGAGGGTCTCCGAGGACCTCCGCGGCCTCCCTCAGCAGCCATGATGCTTCGATGTCGTGGCCGTAGGAGACCATGGTGGAGTGGGGCTCCCAGTCGTCCCCGAAAAAGAGCCCGAGATGACCGTCATCCTGCATTATCCGTCCGGTGAATATCACGATAAGGTTCTTGAGCCTGTCTCGCAGACCTTCGTCTTTCCATACCCTGTATAAGTTGGTATATCCTTCCAGGATGTGCAGGTGGGTGTTCATGGTCTTGGAATCATTCTGGTCCTTGTCGGACAGTCGCACATCCCCGATCGGGCTCCAGTCCCTGCCGCAGGCTTCCGAATATCCGTTGTGCGAGGCGTCGAAACTGTGCTCTTCGATGCACCGGTAGAATGACTTTGCGAGTTCCAGGGCTTCCTCCTCTCCCGTCACGCGGTAATATTCCGAGAGTCCGTATATCGCGAAAGCGATGGCATAGAACTGCTTTTTGGTGTCTTTAGGGGTACCGTCAGGATCGAGGCTCCAGAAAACTCCGCCATATTCCCTGTCAGTGAACAGGTCCTTGATCTGGGAATATGCCATGGCGGCCGTGTCCAGGTATTCCTTCCTTCCGAGCATCCTTGCGGCTGCAGAGAAGGTCCAGAGGATCCTGGCGTTCAGGATGGCCCCCTTCTCCGCGCTGTCAACGGGATTACCATGCCCGTCGATCCGTCCCCGGAAACCGCCGGCAGGGTCGGTCATCCTGTCCATCCAGAACGGCAGGATGTCCATTTCCAATTCATTCAGGAAGCTGTTTCTGTCGAATTGTTGCATTGCGATTTGATTTTCAATGTATTAATACAAATATACCATTTCTTTGCTAAAAAAGTATTAATGTTTGCGAACTAAAACGTATATTTGATGCAGAATAACACTTAGCTAATGTCCCAAGTCCTGTCAGAAATCTGCGGCCTTTCCCAAGGCGACTGCTTCTACATTGTCGAACGTCACAAGACTGAGTTTACCTACCCTCTGCACCGGCACAGGGAGTATGAACTCAATTTCATCCAGAACGGAGCCGGAGTCCGCCGCGTGATAGGCGACAGCGTGGAGACGATCGGGGATTACGAACTCGTCCTGATCACCGGTGAGAACCTCGAGCACGTTTGGGAACAGGGGACCTGCAAGTCGCCTGATATCAGGGAGATAACAATCCAGTTCTCTCCGGAGCTGTTTGCCGGGAGCCTGCTAGGCAGGAACCAGTTCACGAGCATCAACAGGATGTTCTCCAGGGCGAAGCACGGCCTTGCCTTCCCGCTGGAATCCATAATCAAAGTATTCGGCTACATCGACCAGCTGGCCAGCGAGAAGGATTCCTTCAAGCAGTTCATGACATGTCTCATGATGCTGTACGAACTTTCCAAGTGCGAGGCCAAGGAACTCGCCAGCAGTTCATTCGCCAATACCCCGAGGGATGCCGAAAGCCGCCGTGTACTGAAGGTCAAGGAATATATCAACGAGCATTATGCTGAGGAACTTACGTTGCCTCAGCTGGCTTCCGTGGTAGGTATGAGTCCCAGCTCGTTCAGCCGCTTCTTCAAGATGCGCACAGGGAAGACCCTGTCCTCTTATCTGAGTGGGATCAGGCTCGGTAACGCCGCCCGTGCGCTTGTGGATACAACTGCCACGGTATCAGAGATTTGCTATTCCTGTGGATTCAACAACCTGTCCAATTTCAACCGCGTATTCAAAGCCAGGAGGGGGATGACTCCGCACGAGTTCCGTTCGATGTACAAGAAGAAAAAGGTCATCGTCTAGCCATTTATTTGCAATATTTAGCAAAAAAGTATTTGTTTGCGATTATCAGTCTGCGTAATTTTGTAGCCTGGTAATATATATTATTTGTAACACATCGCAGAATAACCTGGGAACATATTAAATTACTCAATATCATTTAATTATTAACCCAAATTCAGTAATATGAAAAGTAAGCTATTTACTTTGATGATTGCGCTGATGATCGGTGCCGCAGCGATGGCACAGAACGTCAAGGTGTCCGGTACGGTCACTGACGTTCTCGGACCTGCGATCGGCATGAGCGTGGTCGAGCAGGGTACCACAAACGGTACCATTACCGATATGGACGGTCATTTCGAGCTGTTGGTCGCTCCCGGCGCAACCCTCGAGATCGGAGGTATCGGTTACAAGACTCAGCTGATTCCTGTCGGGGACCGTACGGTCTTCAACGTGGTACTGGAAGAGGACAACGAGCTTCTCGATGAAGTCGTGGTCGTCGGTTACGGTACGCAGAAGAAGAAACTCGTTACGGGTTCCACCATACAGGTCAAGGGAGACGACCTTGTGAAACTCAATTCCACCAACGCTCTCGGTGCGATGCAGTCATCATCCCCTGGTGTGCAGATCATGCAGACCTCAGGTCAGCCTGGTGAAGGATTCAACGTAGCGATCCGCGGTATGGGTACGACGGGTGACTTCGCTCCTCTGTACGTCATCGACGGCGTTACCGGAGGCGACATCAACTCGCTCAACGCATCCGACATCGAGTCCATCGACATCTTGAAGGACGCCGCATCCTGCGCTATCTACGGTGCACGTGGTGCCAACGGTGTCGTCCTCATCACCACCAAGCAGGGCAAGGCAGGAAAATACCAGGTGACTTATGACGGCTACTATGGCTGGCAGAACTCTCCTACCATGGTCGATCTCCTCGATGCCAAGCAGTACATGGCAGTGGAGAACATGGTTGCGGTCAACAACGGAGGTTCACCTATCGATTGGGCAAGCATCCTGGACTCAGACCTTTACAACAGCATCCAGAACGGTTCCTTCACCGGCACCAACTGGCTTGAGACCATCCACAATGCCAACGCCCCGATTTCCAACCACGCTGTCAACATCGTCGGCGGTAGCGAACTGTCCAAGTTCTCCGCGGGTGTAAGCTACACCGGCCAGGAAGGTATCTTCGGATATCCTTGCCAGTCTGACTACAAGCGTACCACCGTACGTCTGAATTCCGACCACGTGCTTCTCAAGAAGGACGGTCTGGACGTCATCACATTCGGTGAGAACATGACCTACGTCTATAGCGTGAAGAAGGGTATCGGTATCGGCAACCAATACTGGAACGATATCTCCAACGCACTGCGTGCGAACCCTATCGTCCCTCTCTATGGCTCGGACGGTGAGTATTCCGATTTCGACGACCTGCAGAAGACCGGTCTCTGGACGCTGAACAGCTACACCAGCAACCCTATTCTCGGTCTGGTCAATACCGGTCGTGGCAACAACATCAACCAGAGTCACGCGCTGAACCTTTCCGGCCATCTCCTTGTCCAGCCTGTCAAGGACCTTGTCTGGAGGAGCCAGTTCAATTTCAGGCAGTCCGCAGGTACATACCGTGACTACAGCAAGATCTACCAGGCTACCAACTATGATTTCAATACGACCGATACTGTCAACCAGAATGCTTGGGTCGGCTGGTCATGGTCCTGGGAGAACACAGTGAACTACAAGTTCACCATCGCCGACTACCATCACATCGACGCCCTCGTAGGTTCCACCCTCGAGAAGAACGGTTATGGTGAGAATGTAGGCGCGAGCAACTCGAACGGTGCGTGGCCGAATCAGTGGGAATATGCTTTCGTAAGCAATATGACCGGTACTCCTACAATCTCCGACGTTTCCGGTTCAACCTGGGGTGACAGTGGCCTCGTATCCTTCTTCGGCCGTATCAACTATGACTACGCTGAGAAGTACATGCTTTCACTCATCCTCCGTCGTGATGGTTCTTCCAACTTCGCAAGGGGACACCGCTGGGGTACCTTCCCTTCAGTCTCCGCCGGTTGGGTGATCACAAATGAGGATTGGTTCGACTTCAAGGGAATCGACTTCCTGAAGCTCCGCGGAAGCTGGGGCCAGAACGGTAACTGCTCTGTGTCCAATTTCCAGTACCTTGCTACCGTCAACCTCACTGCTGAGGATGGTGGGTATGCCTTCGGTCACGGCGGTCTCTCCGTCTATGACCAGGGTATCTATGCCGACACCCTCGCCAACGAGGACATCACTTGGGAAACTTCCGAGCAGATCGACCTCGGTTTCGATGCCCGTTTCTTCAGGAACAGGCTCAACGCAACATTCGACTGGTACAAGAAGAGCACCAAGGATTGGCTCGTAAACGCTCCGGTCATGGGACACTTCGGCGCCAACGCTCCGTTCATCAACGGTGGTGACGTGGTCAACAAGGGTGTCGAGTTCGCCCTGAACTGGAATGATGCAATCAATCCGGATTTCTCTTACAACTTGGGAGTCAACTTCGCATACAACAAGAACAGGGTAACCCGTATCGCCAACGATGAGGGCATCATCCACGGTCCTGGCAGCGTAGTCCAGGGTATCGCCGAGATGTACCGCGCACAGGTAGGCTATCCTATCGGTTACTTCTGGACCTACAAGACCGACGGTGTCTTCCAGAACCAGGCTGAGATCGATGCCTGGAAGGCTGAAGGCAAGGGAACCATCGTGGACAACCCTGTCCCTGGTGACCTCAAGTTCGTCGACCTCAACGGTGACGGTGTCCTCGATGACGATGACAAGACGATGACAGGTGACCCTAATCCTGATTTCACCGCAGGTCTCAACTTCTCGGTTTATTTCCACGGTTTCGACTTCGCAGTGTCCGGTTACGGAATGTTCGGCCAGCAGGTGTTCCGCGCCCTGAGGCGTTACTCAGACAGCCAGTGGGACAACTACACCACCGAAGTCTATAACTTCTGGCACGGAGAGGGTACCTCCAACAAGTATCCTCGCCTGGTCCCTGGAACGAACTACAACTACATGAACAACTCTGACATCTTCGTCGAGGACGCTGACTTCTTCAGGATCCAGACCGTTACCCTCGGCTACGATTTCAAGCGCCTCTGGAAGACCGCTCCGTTCAGCCAGTGCCGCTTCTATGTACAGGGACAGAACCTCTTCTGCTTCACCAACTACAAGGGAATGGACCCTGAGGTTGGAACCTCCACTACCGGTGACGGTTGGGCGAAGGGAATCGACCTCGGTTTCTATCCGCAGGCCAGGACTGTTCTCGTTGGTCTTAACCTTAAATTCTAAACGGGATTGGAAATGAAAAAGATTATCTATATCGCAGCTGCTGCTGCAATGGCAATTTCCCTCGCATCCTGCGAGAAATTCCTCGATACGACCAATTACTGGTCCAAGACTGCCGAGGACGTCCCTGCTACTGCTGCTGATGCAGAGGCTCTGGTAACCGGTATCTACAACAACCTGAATGTCACTATCGGTAACAACGTCCACGTCAACCATTTCCTCTGGTCCGAAGCGGCTTCCGACGACTGCCTCGGCGGTGGTGGTAACAACGACCAGACAATGCAGGCGGAAGACCTGCTGCTGAACTTCGGTTCGGATATGTACAACACCTTCTACGTCGACCGTTACAAGGGCGTAGCACGTGCCAACATGGCTATCGCTTCCATCGGCAACGTCGAAGAACTGTCCGAGGCCAGGAAGAACCAGCTTATCGGCGAGGCTTACTTCCTCAGGGCTTGGTTCTATTATGAACTCGGTTCAATGTTCGGGAATATCCCGATGCCTGTCTCTACCGCTGCAGACGCAACTGCACCTCAGGTCAGCGGCGAAGCATTCTGGGGACAGGTCCTCGAGGATTGCAAGAATGCTATCGAGAAGATGCCTTCAACCGTAGCCGACCGTGGCAACGGCCACGTAGATAAATACTGCGCAGAGGCTCTCCTCGGCAGGGTTTACCTGTTCGCTTCGGGCTTCCTCGGAGTCGAGTCTTTCACGACCCCTGACGGAAGTACCATCGACAAGGCCTTTGTCGGAAAGCAGATCTCCGATTGCGTTAACAATTCCGGTTACAGCCTTGTGAGCGACTACCACAATCTCTGGGCATATACCAACAGGTGCTCGGTTGAAGACGAGTTCTCTCCTTACAAGGGCAGGGGTTACAAGTGGGCTGAGGATGACGGCGCTGTCAATCCTGAGGCTATGTTCGTCATCAAGTTCAACACCCAGCCATCCTGGAGCACGACCATCGGTTATTCCAACCAGACCGCCCTGTTCCTCGGTGTCCGCGGACAGTCCCATATCACCGACAACGGAACTACCTTCCCGTTCGGAACCGGTTGGGGAATGTGCCCTGTGTCCCCTCAGCTCGTGAAGGACTGGGAGGCAGCCGAGCCTAACGACCCACGCCGTGAGGCTTCCATCATCCAGGTCGACCGTTGGAAGACCACTTCCGGTTATACCTATGTATATGGAGGCGACTCCAACATCCAGGAGACCGGTTACTATCAGACCAAGATCATGCCTGTCATCGCCAAGAAGGCTGATGCGGCTGGATACTGGGCTTCCTTCTCCAACGCCATGTACGACCTGACCTGGTCTTCCGGCAACGAGGACAACTTCCAGCTCAACAGCATCAACGACATGGTTATGATCCGTTTCGCCGAAGTCCTCCTTATGGATGCCGAGCTCAACAACAACCAGGCTAGCTTCGATTTGGTCCGCAACCGTGCAGGTTTGCCTTCCAAGGCTATCTCTGCCGACGCGATCCGCAACGAACGCCGCTGGGAGCTTGCTTTCGAAGGTGTACGCTACGGAGACATCCGCCGTTATGGCGAGGCCTACGCAGTCGCTGCCCTCGACAAGCAGGAAGGTGTGAAATGCTGGAATTACGGAATCGAAGATTCCAACACAGCCGCCAAGTTCAATGGTGGCTATGGCGCACGTTATTCCGCTACCAAGGGCTTCGCCCCTATCCCTACCTCTCAGATCTCCCTGTCCGCTGCTGCGGGTGAGGAATACAAGTACACTCAGAACGAAGGTTGGGGTACCGCCGGAGTCGAATTCCCTGGTTGGAACTAATAAATGCATTCGGATATGAAAAAAGCAATATACGTATTCATGGCAGCAGTTGCAGGTCTTGCTTTCGCATCCTGCAAGCCGACCCTCATCGAGGGCCCTCAGCCGTACGACAGCGTTGCCGCGTCTGCACTGGAAGGAGCCGTTTCCTATACCCAGTATTCCGACGCAGCATATACTACCGTGGCTGCAGATGGTAACTACATTACTTACAACACGTCTCCATCGACCGTAGTCCAGTTCTACAACTACAAGTCCGACGGAGTGACCGAGAATCTTCTGGCGACCGGTGCTTCCGGAAGCTTCGTCATCAAGCCGAAGCGTGGCGGCAGTCCTTCCCAGACGGTCTATGGCCGTCTCGTGAATGCGGACGGTTCCATCACAGAGTTCTCGCACACCTTCAACGTGTTCGTCCCTGGTGACCTCGATCCTGAATTCAAGCTCCTCCTCGGCGAGGCCGGAAAGAAGAGCTGGACCTGGAACTGCGAGGGCGTGACCTGTTGGGGAAATGCCGGTCACACCGGCAGCGGCGCGGCTTATTCACCTACCGTCGTTGACGGTCAGTGGTGGGGAGTCGAGACAGCCGAAGCCCTTATGGACCAGCTCGCCCATGCAGGTGGTTCCGCTACAGGTGCAGAGGACAGCAATGCTTACATGACCTTCGACGAGGACGGCAACATCACTGCCTACAAGTCCACCGGCGATGTCATCTACAGCAGCACCTACGAGCTCAAGGACTATGATCCTGCCCGTTCATCAGGTTGGCAGATCGCAAAGCTCGTCACCAAGGCTCCAGCCGTCCTCTTCCCATTCTCGATCAACGAGGGCGGAAAGACCGTGACTGAGTTCGACGTGATGTACCTTGACAAGAACTACCTGACTCTGGTTTACACCAAGGACAGCGCTCCTGGAAGCTGGTCTGAGATCACCTACTGGAGGTTCAAGAACAAGGATGACTACGAGGGTGCCCTCAACGGTGGCAGCTCACGCAAGTGGGGCTGGAAGTCAGCCGATGCTCCTGTATGGGGTAATGCCGGCCACACCGGAAACGGTGCCGGATTCACCGCAGGCGTTGTCGACGGACAATGGTGGGGAGCTACTCCTGAAGGTCTCCTTGAACAGTCTGGACATTCGGGCGGTGTCGTTACCGGCGACGAGAGTTTCGATGCCTACATGGTATTCGACACTGACGGAAACGTCAACTGCTACAAGGCAGACGGCAGCAAGATCCGCGGTGGTTCCTACGAGCTTGATATGTATTCCGACGGCCGCAACGCCGGTTGGGAGCTCGGTAAGCTCAAGACCCAGAACATCCTGTGGCCATTCTCCATCAACGAAGGAGGTAAAGTCGCTCCTGAATTCGATGTGATGTACATGGACGGAAACAACATGACTTTGGTTTACACCAAGGACAGCGCTCCTGGAAGCTGGTCTGAGATTACCTTCTGGCTGTTCGGCCCTAAGGACTGATCCTTCCTGATCACTGAATAATCAGCCGTGAAGCACATTGCTTCACGGCTTTTTTTTGCTAAATTTGTAAATTTCTCATAACAGGTTGATTATGAGAAAAGACGCACAGACAATAATATCTTCAGTCTTCTGGCTGGCGATGGCCCTCTTCTGGCTCCTTGCCTATCCTCAGGCGTTGGGTTTCCAGGAGCAGAACCAGTTGTTCCTGTTCACCTGGGACTATCTTGGCGAACGGCTTTCGGTGACAGGCGGACTTGCCGACTGGATTGCGGAATTCCTGACTCAGTTCAATTACATCCCGTGGCTCGGGGCTTTGCTTCTGTCCGGACTGTTCGTCTTGCTCCAGATGCTGGTCTGGAAGCTGTCGGACAGTGATTCCCTCGAGTGGTATCCGCTCAGCTATATTCCGTCGTTGCTGGTCCTGGTGCATATGGGGGACATCTATGCGATGCCGGCCCATCTGGCGGCGCTGGTCCTGGCGGCTGCCCTGTCTCTCGTTTATATGAGGAATCCGTCCCTCTGGCTGCCTCTGGCGGCCATCCCTCTGGGTTTCTGGCTGATAGGTCCGGCGATATGGATATTCGTGCTCTTCGTGGTGTTCTTCCACAGGAAGCCGGCGGACCTCCTGTATCCGCTTTACCTGCTCGCCATCATATTCCTGTATCGTGCGACCTTCATGCAGCAGTATCCTCCGAAGTCCGTTTTCTTCGGAGTGAACTACTACAGGTGGCCGCTGACGGTGCCTGTCCTTCAACTTGTCGTTGCGGCCTCGGTATTCGTGGTCCCTGTCATCGTCAGGTTCCTTCCTAAAGCCAGGAATTCCCTGATGGTGGCGGTATCCCTTGCCTGCGTGATCGTAGCGGGAGCTTTCTTCGGCGTGAGGGCTACTTATGGCAGGGATACCTACGAGATCATCGCGTACGACCAGCTTATCCGGCACGAGAAATGGCAGAAGGTGGTCGACAGGGCGTCCCGTTACCAGCCGAAGTCCGATATCGGCTGCGTCAGCGTGAACCTGGCCCTTTTCATGACCGGGAAAATGGACTTGATGGATGATTTCTACCAGTGCGGGACGAGGGGACTCATAATGCCGCGGGTCAGGGACCTGATATCGAACGTATCTTCCTATGAGGTGTTCTGGAGGATGGGATTCGTCAATTCCGCCCTGCGATATGCATTCGATTCCCAGGAATCCGAGATGAATTACCGGAAGAGCGGCAGGTTCATGTCCAAGATGGCTGAATGCCAGATAGTGAACGGCCGCTACGAGGTCGCCAGGAAATATCTGGATATATTGAAACACAGCCTGTTCTATTCAAAATGGGCGAAGTCGAAGGAATTGCTCCTCGGAAACGAGGGATTGATTGCTGCCGATCCGGTTTATTCGTACTTGAGGGCGGTGAAATTCAGCGACAGGTTCCTTTTCAATTACGGAGAGATGGACAAGATGCTCTACATCCTTGCCGCCCGGAACGAGAACAACATAATGGCCAGGTCATATTTCATGGCATGGAAACGGCTCCAGGAAGCCGGAGGAGGTGAGCAATGAGAAGGTTGTTGACAATGGCTGCGGCAGCATTGCTCCTCGTTTCCTGCGGCAGGACCACGGTTTCCAGCAATACGCTGCCCCCGATATTCCCGGACTACGCTGATGTTACGATTCCGGCGCAGATCGCTCCGATGAACTTCAACCTGATGAACGGAGCGAAGAGGGTGTATGTCAGGGTCAGGGGAACCAAGGGCGGAGAGATGACGGTTTCAGGTAAGTACGCCCGGTTCAATCCTCGCAGATGGCACGAACTGGCGGCGGCGAACGTTGGAGGAGACCTCATTTTCACAGTGCTTGGAAGGACCGGGAAGGTCTGGACCCAGTACCGGGATTTCAAGATGCACGTCAGTGAATATCCTCTTGAGGATTACGGGGTTACGTACCGCCGTTTCGCTCCTGGTTACGAGACGTACAGCCGCATCGGCCTATACCAGAGATGCCTCGGCAGCTTCAAGGAGACCCCTATGGTGGAAGGCAGTCTCATTCCAGGGCAGTGCGTAGGCTGCCATACGGCGAATGCCACCGATCCGCAGCAGTTCCTCTTCCATGTCCGGGGAAAGCACGGAGCTACCGTGATGCAGCTGGAAGGGGAGCGCAAGTGGCTGGCCACCAAGACCGACAGCACCATAGGCAATGCCGTATATTCATACTGGCACCCTTCCGGGAACTTTGCGGCGCATTCCACGAACTTCATCCACCAGAATTTCTGGACTGCCGGAAACAGTTACGTCGAAGTATATGACGACGCCTCGGATGTCTTTGTCCATAACGTGCGCACCGACGAGCTTATCCTTTCCCCGTTGCTGATGACATCAGACTTTGAGACCTTCCCTGCTTTTTCCAGGGACGGGAAGACCTTGTTCTTCTGCTCTGCACCGGAGCGTAATGTACCAGCCGAGGCGGAAGATGTCCATTACAGCCTCTGCGCCATTGGATTCGATCCTGAGAACCAGACCTTCGCCGACCATGTGGACACCCTCATAAACGGCCCTGCGATTGGGAAGAGCATCACTTTCCCGAGACCGTCTTATGATGGGAGGTGGCTGATGTTCAGCCTGGCTGACTTCGGCTGTTTCCCGAACAACCACATGGAATCCGAGCTTTATCTGCTGGATCTGAGGGACGGTTCGGTCAAGCCGATGACCGGGGCGAATTCGGAATATAACGAAAGCTTCCACAACTGGAGCAGCGATTCCCACTGGATACTCGTTACCAGCCGCCGTATCGACAGCCTTTACAACTGCATTTACATTTCTTCAGTAGACGAGGAGGGAAATACCACAAAATCTTTCCTCCTTCCGCAGAGGAATCCGTGGAAGTTCTACCATAATACTCTGTTCACCTTCAACGTTCCCGATTTTACCAAGACCAGGGTCGAGTCGAAGGCACGCGGTTTGTTCAAGGAAGCATATTCGGACAAGAGAGTCCAAGTCAAAGTCAAGGAATAATGAAATCATCACCGTTGTTTGCCGTTCTGGCGTTGCTCGCAGTTTCCTGCTCGTCGTCCCAAGGGGGATTCATGATACATGGATATGTGGAAGATCCGGCCCTGGACGGAGCCCAGGTGTTCCTGGTGCCCCTCAAGGATGCAGTGAAGGAGAATATCGATTCCGTCGTGATCAAGGGGCAGAAGTTCGAGTTCAAGGGTACCGTTGAAAGGATGTCCGACATCAGGATCGAGCGGCTTCGCCGGATCGGTACGCAGAACCTGCTTGTCGTGACCGAGCCGGGCGACATATATGTCACGATCGGAAAGCAGAGCAGTGGATACGGGACTCCGCAGAACGATTCCCTCCAGGCCTGGAAACAATTGACAGAGAATCGTATGCAGGCCGTCAGGATACTTTATGAAGGCGGAATGAAGGAGCAGGCCGATTCAATCAACCGGGCCTACAGGGAGCGCACCCGGCAGATGGTCTCCAACCTTGGCGAAGGCACCCTGCATGACTTCCTCGACGGACTCTACCCGGAACGAAAAGATACAGATAATCAATGAACGATATTATGAATAAACTGCTTACAGCTCTCGCAGCTTTGGCCGTCATGGTTTCATGCGGCAATTCAGATGAACCGAAACAGGAGGAATCGATCCTTACGGTAACCACCAAGTCCCTGTCTTTCGATTATTCAGGGGGAACGCAGACGGTCAATGTGGTGTCTTCGATCGATCCGGGCATCAACTGCAAGGATTCCTGGCTGACCGTAACCAAGGGGGAATACCTTGACAAGAATGTGCAGCTTACAATAGTCGCAGCCACCAATACCACTTCATCGGCGAGGAAGGGCAACGTGTCCATTAACGGAGACAAGAAGACCATAACCATCGAAGTTACCCAGGGTGTCCTGGATTATCCGCTGGAGGTTGACAAGACTTCCTTGTCCTTCACTTATGCCGGTGGCGGGGCTGCTGTCACCGCTTCTTCCACTTCGGAAGTCACCATTTCCGGAGGTGCAGACTGGTGCAAGGCGACGGCCGGAAAACAGGGAGAGGACAGGAAGACCGAGATTACGGTCCTCGCCGGGCCGAACCTGTCCGGGGCTTCCAGAAGTACTTCATTCACTATCAAGTGCGGTGCTGAATCCAAGACCGTGGACGTCACCCAGCCTGCCCTGGGAGCCATCGCCGCCGCTGCGGCGACCGCTTTGACGCAGGATTCCGTCTATGACATGTTCAAGATGGGTTGGAACCTCGGCAACCAGATGGACGCGAACAGCAACGGCGTTGCCAGCGAGACAATCTGGGGCAACAAGAAAGCTACTCAGGCTACCTTCAACGGCGTGAAGGCCGCGGGGTATTCTTCGGTCAGGATTCCGGTTACCTATCTGGGGCATATCGGTGATGGACCGGCCTATGTCCTTGATTCCAAATGGATCGACAGGGTGGCTGAGATCGTGGGGTATGCCGAGAAGGCAGGCTTGAAGGCGATAATCAATATCCATCACGACGGTGCGGACAGCAATTACTGGCTCAGCATCAAGGATGCGGTGTCCAACTCAACCAAGAACGCAGCCATCAAGCTGGAGATATTCGCCATCTGGACCCAGATCGCCGAGAAGTTCAAGGATAAGGGCGATTTCCTGGTATTCGAGTCCTTCAACGAAATCCATGACGGCGGTTGGGGATGGAGCGATGCCTTCAAGGCCAATCCTGACGCGCAGTACAGGATCCTGAACGAGTGGAACCAGGTGTTCGTGGATGCCGTCCGCGCTACCGGAGGAAACAATGCAACCAGGATCCTCGGATTACCGGGGTATTGTGCAAACCCTGGCTTCACGATCACCGGCTTCAAGATGCCTGACGGCCACACCTCCGGCAACAGGATCATGGTTGCAGTCCACGATTACGACCCTTACGATTATACCCTGAACAAGGATGACAAGGGCAACTGTCTCTACAACCAGTGGGGTCACACAGCCCAGGCTGGAAAGGCTCCGTCCGACAAGGAGGAATCGCTTGTGAAGACTTTCGAGGACCTGAAGGCGGCTTTCTCGGATAAGGGTATGCCGCTGTACCTCGGTGAGATGGGTTGTTCCAACCGTTCGGGTGATATCGCCATCGCTTTCCAGAAGTATTATCTTGAATATTTCTGCAAGGCTCTGGCTGACAGGAAGATTCCATTCTTCCTCTGGGACAACGGTGCTGCGGGATCAGGCCCGGAAACCATGGGTTACATCAATCATGCAACCGGTGCTTTCGTGAGTGAAACTACGAAGATGCTGGTGGAGACTATGGTCAAGGCCGTCACTACAACCGACCCTTCCTACACACTTCAGTCCGTCTATAATACCGCTCCGGTCTTCTAGTCAGACCAGCGGAAGCCGAATTGTACGCGCTCAGGAGAGTTTATCATCTTCTGGGCGCTTATCTTGTCGAACGGGACGGGACCGGTTACGAATTCAGGGACATTGTATGAAAGCATGAGATTGGAATAGAATGCGGCAGGGTCCTTCTGCGGAAGCATGAACGGCTTCGTAAACGTACCGTCATCATTGACATGGGATATGTACAGTCTGGTGTAGAGCCCGTCATCCCTCCGGCTGGAGAAAACCACCCACTTTGAATTGCTCGACCAGTTGTGGTAACTATCCGTGTCAGTACTGTTCAACTCGTCCAGAGGCCTTGTCCGTCCGGTCTCGAGATCCAGCAGCCACAGATCGGACTCGTGGTGCCAGATTGAGAAATTGCCATAGTCTGAAAGGGTGAACATCAGGTATTTCCCGTCGAAGGAAGGCTTAGGGAACGATATGCTTTTCTCTTGGCCGGCGGCATCGATGACCATTTCAACCTCGTCCCCAAGGGATCCGGTGGAGGCATCGAACGATGTCTTGTAAAGGTTGTATCTTATTTCCGTGACTTCTGAAGGGATCGGCTTAGCCTGAGCAGCGCAGAAATACAATGTCTTGCCGTCCGGAGAGAAAGCCGGGAAGGTCTCCCACAGGCTGTCTTTCTTGACCGTAGGCTTGCTGATCACCTGGTTGTTCAGGACATCATATACCTGGAGGTCCGAATCGAGGTCGAATACCTCGATGAGCTTTTCCTGGCCTACGTGGAAGCCCTGGCGGGTCGTATTCGTGGAAAATGCCACGAACTGTCCTCCCGGATGCCAGTACGGGTACACGCAGAATCCCAGGGTCGAATCAGTCTTCGTATTGAATGCCTGCATCACCCCGTCCTTACGGATCAGGGTCGCTCCATGGGAACCGCGGATATGCAGGGTCATGTCGCCAGGGTCTCCGCGGTTATAAGCGTGGCAGTTGACGCAGCCGTCGAACTGGGTGTTCTCCAGGATTGCCTTCTGCGAGTAGGATGCAAGTTCCCTTTCGTATATCCCCATCTTGCTGTGGACCTCGTAGCCGGGCGCTAACATCCTGTAGTTGAGGCCGTAATCTATTTCATCCCCACTGACGTGGATAACCCACGATGAATCCATCTCCGAACTGCTTACGGTGATATCTCCGCCGGCGGCCGCTTCCAGCAGTTTACTCCAGTCTTTCTCCTTGATGCAGACCTTGGTTCCATTCACCGTGACCTTGACGTCTCCGGCGGAGAACACAGTCTTGACATCCTTCAATCCCGGAGCGGTGTAGCTGAAGTTAAGAGGGGCGATGGTGGCGGGTACGGTTACCCCGATGTAGTCCGGATATATGACTCCCTTGGCGCCATCGGGGAAGCCCGGGACGTCGTTCGTGCCGCATGAATAGAGCAGCAGTATGGCTGCAGCCGTTATGGATAGCTTTTTCATCCTAGCTCTTGAATCTGAAATAGTAGTAATACCAGTAAGTCTTTCCGAAACGGCCCTTCATCCGTTCTGCGTCCTGGCCTTGCTGCATTCCCGTCACGAAAGCCTGGAAACTGTCAAGGACTTCCTTGGAAATGAAGCCAGGCAGGCCTTCCGGACCGTTGTGGGAAGATGCCCAGTACAGCATGAAGGCTTCCTGGTAAGGTTTGGGAAGCGGAGTGCCTTCGTACAGGGACAGGAATTCCGCGAACCGCGGGATGTCTTTCCCCAGAAGGGCATATGAAATCAGGTAGTCCAATGCGAGGCTGTTGTCCCTGTTCTCCAGATACAGTTTCCCGAGCATGGAATCCATTTCCTTGTCGCTGAATAGGAAGTCGTTTTCCTTGAAACGGAGAGCCTTCTCCTTGGAATATTCAGGCCACGACCCGATGCTTCCGTCGTCGACCGCGGCCAGCGTCTTCTCCGCCCATCCTTTGTAGAACAATGTCCTCGTGAGCGGTATGAGATACTTGCGGGCCACCTGGAGGTCCTCGTTCACTATATTCGTTTCTGCAAGGCGTTTATAGCAGCGGGCGCTTTTCTGGAAATCCGGGATTGCTTCCTGGGCTTCGAAATAATACCTCTGTGCGGTATTCACCATGCCCAGCGCCCAGTAGGCTTCGGCGGTAGGAAGAGGCGAGGTACAGTCTCGCATGAAGTCGGGCAGGAGCCCCTGAGGCCCGTTCTGGAAATAATCGAACTGATGCTGCTCCATCCTTCCGCTCTGTCCGAGCGCAAGGTTGAGGCAGCAGACGGTGAACGGTTTGTCCGGATTCCTTCGGTCCGCTTTCATCATGATCCGGTTCCACATGTTGTACCTGACCATGAAGTCGTAGCACATGTGCTCTTCCTTCTCCATGTCAGAGTTCAGTGAAACGCCGGCCACGCAGAGGATGGCGACGCCTGCAAAGCATGCCCAGCCGATGATCCTGGAAGCGCCCTTGACCAGGCAGATCACCGGGACCGACAGGGCAGCGAGCCACATCCAGACAGCGACCATATGAGGATACCGGTTGTAATGAAGGCCTGTGATGAGCCTTTTGAGCGGGTAATTGAACAGGTGCCTTGCGACGAGAGGGGACGCGACCCCGAGCAGCAGGGCGATTGCTATCGAAGGAGCCATCTCCTTGAAGGAGAACCTCCGGCAAAGTATCACGGGGACTGTCAGGAGATATACTGCCGCCAGTCCTCCGCAGACATGGTAAAGGACCGGAACCAGCAGAGGGAATAATATCGATGCTGCTTTGCTGGAACGGATCCTGGAGACAGCCAGCGCCGCTGCGAGAGCGATGACCAGCGCCGCCACAGCTCCCGGGATGGAGTGTTCTCCACACAGATGGAACCAGCAGAAGGCCGCCGGAATGAAACTAAGGGCATATACGGGAAGACTGTCCCTTCCCGCCAGTTTCCACGTCAGGAACTGTACCAGCCACATCAGCAGGGCACAGATCGCGGCTCCTGCCCAGGCATAGTAGAAGAACTGTGTCAGGAACCTTCCGCACCAGTCGGAGATGCCGCCCGGGACGGATGCGACTTCCCGGAAATAATCACCTCCGAACTGGAACATCTGGAGTTGCTCCTGGTAGTGTATGTGGTATGGATACTTCAATCCGAAGAACAGGAAAGCAGCTGCCGTGAACAGTGCTGTCGCCACGAGGCAAACGATGTTTTGTCTTCGATTCATTGCCTTTTTATCAGTGATTCTTACAAAGTTATCATATTTTTTGAATAAATTTGTTTATCATTCACCGAATATGAGTAAAGCTGCGAAGATCTGCCTCGTTGCGGTTTGTGCCTTGCTCCTCGCGCTCCTTGCGGCGTGGGGCGTTGTGTCTTTGAGATTCCCATATTACCGCCAGTACGGCAGGATGCTCGGCCTGTCGCCATGCAAGACCATCAAATACTGCGGCTGGCCGAAGAAAGATGTCGAATGGCTCCTCTCCATGGATGTGGAATCCTTCAGGGGCGACTGGGAGAAGGTCCGGGAATATTCTGCCGAAGACCGCCATTCCATGCTCGGGACGTATTTCTACAATCTCTCCAATGCCATGCAGGGGCGTCTCGGCGAGGGTTTGATGGACCATTACCAGCCTTTCGAGAGAGGACTGTTCCTGCCCGTCAATGACAAATCCACGAGGTTTGCCATAACTTCGGCCGGAGAGGTCTGGTACCGTCTCGGCGAGATGACAATGGCAGAGCACAGCGCGATCCTCGGACTCATATTCTCTCCAGAGCACTATGGTCCCCGCTACCTTATGCGCCTTGCCCAGATCAACTTGGTGAACGGTGAGGACGAAGCTGCCCTGAAGTATCTCCGGATGCTCGGGAAGCACCGCGGCTACCGCCAGTGGGTGTCCGAGCGCTTCCCCGGCAGCCAGACTCAGGAAGTGGAAGAGTGGCTCTCGCGCATGCGCAGCCTGGTGCCGAAGAAGGATACGGTGCACTATGCATCGGATGCCAGGACCTCTCTCCGTCTCCTGCTGGATGCCAGTCCGGCGAACAACATGGCAAGGGAATACCTCCTATGTTACGACCTGCTTGTCAAGGATTTGGACAGCTTCATCAAGGATTACGGGAACTGCGGTCTGTCTGCAAGGGTATATCAGGAAGGGATCCTTATCTATCTGGCTTCGAACGGCATCCTCTCGGAGGAGACAGTGTCGAAGTATCCTGTGTCAGAGGAAGTGCTTTCGGACTTCTTCGAGTTTTCTGACATATACCAGAAGAATTCCGGGGCGATGGCACCTCTGGAAAAGGAATTCGGGAAAACCTACATGTTCTATTTCCGTTTTGCAAAGAGAAATGAAAAATAATACCATATCACTCTTTTTATTATTCTTTATTTGCTTGATCCAGGCGTGTGGGACCGGAAGCGGTGCATCGGACCTTGTCAGGGAGCGCTTCACGGTGGAAGAGGATGGGGCACCGATTTCTCCCGATTATACCTCCGTGACGATCCCGCCGAATATCGCACCGCTCAATTTCCGCTATTCGGATCCGGATGCATGGAAGGCGGAGACGGTTTTTGAGTATTCAGGGAAACAGTTGAAGATCAGAGGCTTGAAGGTGAAGTGGAGTGAGCGGAAGTGGAAGAGGATGCTGCATGAATCAGTCGGAGGCGAGATATCCGTAAAGGGGACCGTGGCCTATCGCAACGCTCCGGCCAAGAGCTATGGATGGAAGATATACGTGAGCACGGATACGGTTGATCCTTACCTGAGCTACCGCCTGATAG
>JAEEGK010001190.1_pt1 | contig 65328 bp, 54 predicted proteins | sample 8958771 | NCBI WGS metagenome assembly JAEEGK01 (sample SAMN16246547, study PRJNA631951) | gut metagenome | biome: gut microbiome; feature: rumen; material: SC-attached | host: Bos | place: Iran: Karaj | collected 2018-10
ATCTTAAATGTACATGTATGACATCTATCTGCTCATCAATGATCAGGCTTTTGAAACGTTTAAACTTATTAAGTCTTCTATAAGCTCTGATAAAAGGATTACTTGTAGGATGCTTTGCATTCTCCTCTCCAAGAAACAGGACAGGGATATTTGCTTCTTTAAGGACTCTTTCATTTGCGGAGCCAAGTGGTTCACTCCAGGTGACTATCCTCATATCAACTTTTTCTTTATCACAAAGAAGGGCATAATCCTTTACCAAGGTCTCTGCCCCTCCATCTGCCATAGTCGTTATCAGTTGAACTACTTTTACTCTATCAGACATTTATTCAAAATACTCTTTTATGCTTAAAGCCATGAAATCGATCATGGCATCTGTCATGCCGGGATAGACTCCTACCCAGAATGTATCTCTCATGATCCTATCGGTATTCTCCAAACTTCCGACAACTCTGTAACCAACCTCTGTCTTTCTCATTTCATCAAAACAAGGATGCTTTATCAGATTTCCTGAAAACAGCATACGTGTCTGTATCCCTCTGTTTTCAAGATACTTAACAAGCTCGTTTCTGCTTACACCTTCCTTAACAGTTATCAAAAATCCGAACCAGCTAGGACGGGAATTTTCGTTTGCTTCAGGTAAAATAAGCTTATCTTCTAACCCTGCAAGACCGGCTTTCAATCTGTTAAAGTTTTCTATTCTTTTCTCAACAAATGAAGGGAACTTCTCAAGTTGCGCACAACCTATGGCAGCCTGCATATCCGTAGCCTTAAGATTATATCCAAAATGCGAATATACATACTTATGATCATATCCTGCAGGTAGCTCTCCATACTGACCGTCATATCTATGACCGCAGAAATTATCCTTGCCTGAAGGACAGATACAATCTCTTCCCCAGTCTCTGAAAGAACGGATACATTTATTTAATATCGGATCATCTGTATAAACCGCTCCTCCTTCGCCCATGGTCATGTGATGAGGCGGATAGAAGCTTGATGTTCCTATATCACCAACGGTACCCGTATAGTACTCTTTACCATCAAGTATATACTTAGAGCCAAGAGCATCGCAGTTATCTTCAACTAGCCAAAGATTATGCTTGTCACAGAAAGCTTTAACGCTCTTAAGATCAAAAGGATTACCGAGTGTATGAGCGATCATTACAGCCTTTGTCTTATCGGAAAGTGCATCTTCTAGCTTTGTTACATCAATGTTATACTGTCCGATCGTAACATCAACAAATACCGGAACCGCACCATACTGAATGATAGGAGTAACGGTTGTGGGAAATCCCGCCGCAACAGTTATCACTTCATCTCCACGCTTTATCTGTCTGTCTCCCAAAAGCGGTGATGTTAATGCCATAAATGCGATAAGGTTTGCAGAAGATCCTGAATTTACCAGTGAGCAGAATCTTATACCAAGATATTGAGCAAGTTTCTTTTCAAACTCGTCAGTGTATCTGCCTGATGTAAGCCAGAACTCAAGAGCACTGTCTACAAGATTTGTCATCTCCTCCTTGTCATAAACGCGTGCCGCATATGTGATCCTGTCACCTGGTTCAAAATCCTTTCTCTTATTATGAAAAGTGTCACAATACTCTCCTACAAGTTCAAGTATCTGCTGTTTAGCTTCTGCTTCCGTCTTATTCTCAAACATCAGTATTCTCCTAGTTCTTTTTCCTTAGCAGGTCTCTTGATATGATCCATCCTCTGTATACGTAGTCGTTTGTTCCAACAACTTCATAATCATCGGACAGTTTATAATCATTGATACCCTTTATATATATTACACTTATTGCCTGATTTTCACAATCAATACTGTCAACGCATGTACCGTCCGCTACCTGATATAAAGTAAACTCTTTTGCCTTATCGACATGTTCACTTACGGAAGGTACACGACACTGCTTATCCACATCCCAGTACTGAGTATCTTTGTATATATCTTTACTCATTGATGAATAATCTGATATGCCGTCAAACGAATATATAGATCTGTCGGCTATAGCTAAAACAATCGCAGTATTCTCTTTCATGCTGTCAGATATCGCCTGTGCAAGCGGTCTCTCCATCCAGAGTAACTGCTTGTTATAGATTGATGAATCACCATAATAAAGATTATCTGTCGAAAACAGGATCTGACCACCAACTGTTTTACTGTCAAAAAGAGCTTTAGTAACAGGATCAAAGCTTAGATAACATGAGCATAGACTAACTAAAGACCATGTAGCCATAATGGCCAGTCTGATCTTTGAGTTGTTGATAACTTTCATTAATAACAATATAGCCAAAAGGATATTAACAGAAATAAAACTATCAATATATCTTACATGATTAGCAGTAGAAAATGCCAGATTAAAGATAAGCAGACAGACATTTGAGCATACAAGAGGTATAAGCCAAGACATATTCTCTTTGATCATTCCTCTGACAAATACAGCAATTACACAAATCGTTATTATCAGAGTGATGATCCAGTTAAAGTTAAATAAAAAGAATACTTTAAGCTTTTCAACCATATATGCAGGATCAAAGGCAAAGCCACCGTTTCCCGCATTCCACTGGCCAAGTATCTTATAAGTTAGAAACCATAGAATATACGGGATCAGCATGAAGTAATAATGCGTACACTTTATGATTCGTTGAAACCATCTCTTGATACTTCCAGCTTCAAACAGATCAACTACCAAAAGCCCAAGGCACAGACCTGTGTAGGCAATAAGTGCAGGCTCCTTTGTCATACAGAATATGCATCCCGCAATAACAGTCCATATCCACTTTCTGTTTATCACAAAATAGAGAAGGATGACGATTGTACAGACACTGAACCAATCTGTACTGAAGTAATCAGACATTCCAAGTAAAAAAGGCGAGAATGCAAAACATGCTGTTGCCAGAGCATACTCCCAGTCTTTCTTGTTAGGTATGACACATTTAACAATTCCATAAAATGAGCATATGGCAAGTTCCAATATCACCAAGTTAGCGATAAGCATACCAATGCAAACATCACCTGCAAGTGAAGCAAAAAGTTTGTAAATGCCACCTGAGCTCATAGCTATATGGCCATATAGCGCTACACTGCTTATTGAGCTGAGTGTTGCTTCCTTAACGGCTTTATAATACAGTAATCCATCCCATTTGAACTGATACATGTTGCTGTCTAAAGATAAGATCAAAACTATAAACATAAGTATCAGCAATGATATATGATCTTTTGACCAGTATGTGATGCTGTTAAATACATTTACATTTCTTAGCTGGTCGTATATTCCTTTAGCTCCTATAATAATCCATAGCATAACAGCAATATAAATTGCCCATCGATTACTGTATATATATTCATCCCTTATCACAAGAGCAAATAGAATTCCAAAGATAGTAATGCAAATATCAAAGCCAAGGATTTCATTATTCTTTTGCACATATGCTGTAATTATGATTTTCATAAACAAATATACAAAAGCAGCAATTATTCCTAATACTCCCGATATCAATACAAAAGACTCATTTTTATATGCCACTGTAGAAAAGCACCACGACAAATAAGCCAGTGGAATCAATCCCCAGGCTATTGTAAGATGCAGTATTCGATTTGTCTTTAAACTATTCAGCATATAATATCTACATGTCTCTCTTTAATCTTCTGAAGTCTCCGACTGCTCTCAAGCCGATTCTCATGATTTTCTTCAGATTGATCGAAGTCTTTCCAGCCGCTCTCTGTTCAAAAGAAATCGGAATAAACTTCATGCTTTCATTGTAATACAAAAAATATGTTGTAAACATTATATTGGGTATATTGAAATCAGCAGGAAGTCTATTTATATATTTATCAACAAGCGATGATTTCATGAGTCTGAACGGTGCATTTGCATCTTTTGCCGAAACTCCAAATATGAGTTTTAACAGAATGCACACCACGCTTTCAACAAACTTTCGTCCGTTACCGTCCTCTCTTTTAAGACGTTCTCCTATGAGAGCATCATATTTTTCACGATTTTGCCAGAACTCTTCAAATTCCTCTGGATTGGTCTGCCCGTCTGAATCAGTCTGAAATATATAATCCGCTCTGTTTTCTATAGCATATCTATAGCCAAATAAAACCGTTGAACCATGTCCGCCATTTTCCTTCGTAAGAGGAACTAGCAATGGATACTCATCCTTCATAGAACACAACATATCATATGTATTGTCTTTAGAACCATCGTTGATGACTACTAGCCTTGATTTCCCTTCATCATTATGATTCTCTACTATCGGATACCAGTCAGCAACACATCTTTCAATATTTTCTTTCTCATTATAAGCCGGAATTATTATATACAGACTATCCATAATTTATTCTCATGTTTTTGTTCTTATCAAAACATAATATTACAACATAGCAATAACTTACCGCAAGAATCCATGGATACTTGTAACTTATTTATGACACAGCAAATAAATAGTACCTTTATCATGGTTTTTACTTCTCAAAGCAACCCACAAATGCAGTGTTTTCGCCACTATTTACAATACTTCCGGCGAACTCACTCATAACGACAACTCGGCATATCGCGACAAACTTTATCAAAGAATTGCGACCAAATCGTAGTCAATTTCGTAGTAACTACCGCAAACAGGACCACTGTGACTATTTTTCTTTTCTTAAGATATCGCAGTAAACGCCATATAACCTGCGCCCCGCAAAATTATACCAAGGTTCTGGTACAATTTTGCGGGAGCGCAAGTTGTTAATACTAAATTTGCAGACGTTTTACTTTCCCTTATGATTTTCCTCGTGTTATATCGTCTTGTAGCACTTTATAAGTTCTGATAAGGTAAATCAATGGAAAGATTTTGTGATAACACAGTATAAAACCCTATGGGCAATCGAACTGTTGAAATTGGACCGCTGCCTGTTTACCATATTTCAAAGCAGCGTTATACTAGCAGTCTTTCCACTATTATACACCATTTTGAGCTCATATAAGCCTATTTTATGGTGATCCATATTTACCAATATATCACCTTGCGTTTAATTTTTCATTTAAGATCATAATGAAATAGTGACATTATGTGATTATCGCAGTTCTGGTCTTTTACAAAATAGCGCTACAACACGTTCTATTTCTAAAAGTTTATCACACATAATATTTAACTTAGGCTGATTATACTCTCTAACTACTAAATATTGATCTTCACAAATTTCTCCGCGCAGCTTTCCAGGATATAGCTTCTTGATTAACTCCATATCTGATTCATTTATTACTGAAGTAAGCTTCTTAATTGGATCCAATACTTCAATGTTCATTTTAGGATACTGTTTCTTTACATACTCCTTCACGTTTTTTATTCCAGTTTCTCCAGCATAGATTGAGAAAATCTCAATTTTACATCTATTTGAATTTAAAATCTCTGAAAGAGTTATGACGTTCCTATCACACTTAAATGTCATAATTGTATCGGACGTAGTTGTCCCTTTACCATTTATATATTTATCAATGGTTTTTTTGGTGCTATTACCGTTTTGTATATTATCAAACAGTAACACCACTCTTTCAATTTTCTTCCCACCAGTATAGTAACTATTTCCTCTTTTTTCGATAGTCTGGTCATATATATCAACATGATTCCTTTTTATTGGATTATTGAAATATCGATCATTTATATGCTTAAGTGTACTTTGTGAACTTGAACGATCCTTCGGTACATATAAAACACCTTTTGCCTTTTCTATTGGACACTTTGTTTTTACAACAGAAAAATCTTCAATCTCATGTTTTTTTATCAAAGCCAACCACTCTTTTATATCAAATTTTGAAGACTTTAATATCATCATATGATTAATAAGACGATATCTTGCAACTGATTCTATAGGAACTCCAGGATGAATAAGCTCAAACGCATCTTTAAAGCATAACATTTGTTTTGAAATACTTTTAACATCAGCTTCACTTATTGTCTTTATATCAGCTTCACTTATTACCCCTTGATTGATTTGTTTTATCTTTTCTAACATCAAATAATAGTATTTTACCTGAGCACCAATATATATTTTCTTTTCATAATCATTTATCAATGCAAAGAAATCCCCTTCAGAAACATTTACATCTTCACCGACTATATCTTCAACTATAAAATCATCTAATTCAACCCCTACTGAATCTGTAATTTTCTTTTCTTCCTGAAGATAATCAATTTTCAGATTACACTTGTCGAGCCTATACATCGAAAGCTTTTCATCTAATTCAAGTTTTTGTAACAGCACTTCTGAAACTGCTCCTGGAATTAAATATTCGCCTTTATATTTTTTCTCATATAGTGTACTTGAATCAAAAATGTATTTTACTTGCTCTTCATAAACTTTAAAGAATTCATCAAAGCATTTTTGCTTGTCACCACAAAAATCTAACCAACACTCGATAACCTCATTCAAATTAGTTTTTCCGTCGATTTTAAAATCTTTAAATTGTATAGCACATATTTCATCCAGCTTTACAATGGCCCCAAGATTAATGTACCTTAAACCTGATCCTGATATTTTTAGCAATCCATATTTAAATAATTTATCACTTATATGATTTCTGCCATCCTTATAAGCCACGCCCTCATCAATGACGTATGAATCATTTTCTCCAAATGGATTAGTAGGATAAATCTTTCCATGTCGATCATGTAAAGCGGATTCAAATGTGACATTGTAGTTTCTATAATAATAGATAATATCCAAAATCTGGGCTATTCGCTCTAAATTATTTTCAACAGAAAACTCCTTGGCCAAATCAATAAAGTCATATTCCACGAATGGATACTCCACGAAATAAGCTATCGCCTCATCGTTAGCATTTTTCTCTGTAGTAACACTACTTAACTTATAATCGTTCGTATCATATTGGGAACTAAAATATGAAGATTTATTATTTCTAATAAGTACCTTATCGACCGTAGTATCATAAAGAACTAGCAAACCATTTTTCTCATAGTTTTCTTTCCAATCCTCGTCTCCAAGACGAATGCACTTATTATATAAGTACTCTATAAATTTTAAGTTTTTTCCATCAATCATATTTTCAATATCCTTTAATTCTTGTGGATATTGAGATTTATCAAACACTTGAAGTGCAAGCATTAATGCTTGCACTGAACTAGCTTTTTCTATTTCAGCAAACAAATTGTCGCTATTAATTAACCTGAACAAAAATCTCCCAATTGGGAAAACTTGATTACCATTCTCGTCAGTAATTTTAAAAATGCAACGAATTTTCTCAAGATTATCTAGCAAAAGGGCAAAATCATTTTGTGGTACTTCTTCTAAAAAATCTTCATTAGAATACAAAAGATTTAATAAATAAATACACATCAATTCACCATTATTATGTGTATTATTCTCTATAGTCCTAATATTCTCAAACGCATCCAAAATCACTTTCTTTATATCGTCTTCCGGTGTTGCATCTTGATTCAAGGATTCAACTGCTCGACAAAATAGCTTTGCTATTCTTTCCTCATTACCAGTCGCATTCTCTGTTTTTATTTCTTTTTTCAAAAATAGCAAAATATTATCAATCAGTTCTTCTCTATGAGGCAAAGCCAAGTCTTTTAGGTAGGTCTCAATTGCTAGCTCGATACTCATACTTTTAGTTTTGACAAAGATAAAATAATACTTTTGTCTTCTCCTTCCGTAACATCTTCTACAACAATAGTCTTCAAATATCTATCGATTATTTTGCGCTTAATTGATGGATATAACGTATCCTCTTTAAGCGAATAAAACATAATGGCCAATAGGCATGAAAAATTAATGGTATTATATGGTACCAAATTAAACAGTCCGTTTTCCAGGCATGCTTCTAAAATTTCAGTGGATTCAAATATAAATCTATAGAATAACTGATATCCACTACCTCTCCCGTAAATGCAGCCAAAAATTTGTTGGGAAAACTGTGAAAAGTAAACTCTTTTTGCACGCTCATCCGTATATTTCGAAAAGAAAAAGCTAATATCGTTGGCATTAAAACCACCCTTCTTTTGAATTAAGTTATTTACTCTTTCATTTACATACTGATTTTCCGTCAAGTAAGAATACTCCGAAATTCTCAATCCATACTGAAACTGATCACTTCTTAATAATTCTGCTTTTTGTTTCTCGGTTAGCTTTCCTATTTCACCATAAATTTTGCTTTTATCCGTATTGATGCTTAACCCATGACGACTAAATACACTTTCCAATTTTTCCTTAATACGTTTACTATCTACTGAATCATCATGGAAAACAATAATATCGTCCACATATCTATACAAAAATATATTGTCCCTATCAGTCCCAAACTCGGATAATGCTTTATCTATCAACGTTCCAAGAAAAATCTCAGCAATTAATCGTGCATACGCTGGTCCTTGAGGAACACCAATTCGCTTGCCGTTCAATTTTTGCATTAGTCGCTCGTTATACCTAATGAGCGACATAAAAAGGTTGTTTTCCTCATCAGACAGCATATCCTTTAACAAATTATAAACACCCAAAAAATCTATACTATCATAAAAGTGTTTTATGTCTATTGTTAAGACATGCATACCTGCATATAAATCTACTTCAATATATTTTCCAATCTGCGATAAATAATTACTCCAAGAAGAATACCAATGATAAAACATTTCATCACTGGATATATAGTTAGGATTATAACTATATGATTTTAATGACCGATTCATTCGATAAAATGCGTTTAATGCAATATGTGAGGTTAAAACTCTATCATAGGCAGATAGTGAAACCATAGTTCTTTCTTTTTCCTCACTCTCAATACGATTAAAAATCTGAAATCCAGTTGGAATAATATCCACATTATTTGCAGTTTTAATATCGTTAATAATAGCATTTATCTTATTAGTATCGTATACAGTCATGTGTTTTAAATCATCCCATATCGATACAACTGGCACTTCATCATTTGAGAACAAATATCGTCTTTCTTTTTCAACCGTAAACATACTATCGCTAAGAACTGAAATCTCATTTTGATTCCATTCCACGATGTTTATATCAAGTTCAAGCTCTCTTATCAAGAATTGTAGGCCTGTTTCAGATGGATTAATCCAATCTTCCATGTCTAAGTCATACAGGTTATAAAGATATGCAAAAGTTGCTGGGAAATATTTTTTTCCGTATTTTTCTATTTTTTCATTAGTCTCTTCTTCTGAAAAAGTAGGGCAATATTTGAAAATATCTTTTAGTAGTCTATATCCATCACCCAATTTGCCGAGGGTTCCGAGCATTACTAACCAATCTTTAAGTAACGCTTCTCCATGCATAACCCTATCTAGCAACGCTCTATATACCTCTGTTTTTGATAAAGAATTGATTACCTCATCAGCATCACACTCTATCTCACCAATTGAATATGTTCTCACAAACTGAGATATACTGTTCTTGATATTTAAACTCAATTTTACAGAAATCTCTTCAAAACTATTCTGTTTCACCGAATTGAGAATTTCCAACTGTTTTTCATAGAAAGAATCATTAATATGTTCAGGCTGATAGTCTCCCCTAAACAAATATGAATTTCCACCCTTTTTATGCTTAGAAAGTGGAATCTTAACTTGTTTACCGACTACATTCCCTTTACTGCTAAACGCAGATGGAAATTCATCCAATCCAAATTCATCAGCATCATAATTCCATCTAACACCTTTTTTTATTGCTTGCATTAGATTATACGCATCTTCTTTTTTTACGTAGTCATGAAACAGAATCCAAGTATGAATACCCCTACGTCCTGAAAACTCATTAATATAGAGTATACCTTGTTCATCTAAGTAATTATTCAGGGGCCTAGTACAATAGGTATATAGTTTGCTAATATTAGGTTTATCTTTATCTTTACAATCAAAATCAAAGCATATCCATTTGAGATATGGGCTCTTATATAATTGCTGATAGCTTCCAATGGCTTTACCCTCGGCTAGCATGCATAAAACATCATTTTCCGTAATTTTGGTATATTTTGTTACGTAGTTTCCATCCGCAAGCTGTACCGCCATTGCGTTTCGATTTACAACAAATAACTCATATAGCTTCTTTGCTATTTTACGTTGTAATTCTCTCAATTCACTCATATGCGTTATCTCATCCTTCTATAATACTGGCATCCCAAATTCCGTCATGTTTATAAAATAATACCATCGCCAGAAGTCTATCAATACCATATAGCTTATACCCAACAATTAACTCGATCCATTTTGATAATTCTTTAGGTATTCTATAATTATTTTTTCCATCTTCCTCTGATATCGGTACGGTGGTAACTCCATTCATATCGTGGCTTGCACGTAATACCTTACATTCTCGCTAACCGTTTTCTATAATTAAGGCTGGTAGTTTATGAGAATCAGCAAATACTTTTGCTCCGTAATTATCTATATAGTATTCTCCATCTTTTAGTGTTACGGCATCAGTATTTAATTTATTATGAATTCTTGTAAAATATCCTTTTAAATATTCTGAGATAGAATTATACTGAAAAAATTTTGCAAACCCATCAAACGGAATATGATAATCCCAATCCAGGGGATTTTATAGGCTCCAAGTCATCAAGAATAATTAGCGTCTGTGTAAACGCATCTCTTTCAGCTTGTTTTAATGCAAAATTTGCTTTGTTGCGTTATATCGTCTTATAGTACTTTACGAGTATTGATATGAAAAAACACGCGAAAGATTTATAAGTAACACAATTCTCACTAAATTATAATATTACAGTATCTTTGATGCTTATAGCAATCCTTTTCTCTACCTCGCAACAATCAAAAACAGCTGTAAATCACTATTTGCGATTTGACACTGTATCGCCCTAGCGATATAATGCATTTAGGAGGTGTGTATATGATTGTATATCACGGTTCTAATCACATCATAGAAGTTCCAGTTTATAACGGCAGTAAACGTTCTAATGACTATGGTTATGGCTTTTATACTACAGAAAGCCTTGAACTCGCCAAGGAGTGGGCATGTTCAAATAACGGAAATGGATTTGCCAACACATATGAAGTCGATTTAACCAGTCTAAATATTCTTAACCTAAACAGTTCAGATTATAGTATCCTCAATTGGCTAGCAATACTAGCGCAGCATCGAACATACTGGCAAAAAAACAGTATCGCAGAAGAGGCAAAAGCATATATCCACGATAATTTCTACATCGATCTTGCTGCATATGATGTTATCATTGGGTATCGTGCTGATGATTCCTATTTTTCGTTTGCCCAGGACTTCGTATCAGGCGCAATCTCTCTTTCTAAGCTTTCAGAAGCAATGAGACTTGGAAAGCTTGGTGAACAAATAGTCTTTAAGAGTCCCAAATCTTTTTCATGCCTCCGTTTTATTGGTGCCACCCCCGCCGAAGCCTCGATATACTATGAGAAAAAACTGTCTAGAGACAAAGATGCCAGAATGGCATATCGTGACACCAAACACAATCCGGATAGTATTAACGAATTATTCATGATTGATATCATGAGGGAAGGAATCAAAAATGGAGATTCGCGCTTACAATGAAATGTATGTTAATGATGCCCAAAAGATTCTCGGACATGCGGTAGATTTTGCAGTAACGACATTAAACATCGACTCTGATATATTTGGTAATGCATTTTCAGTTTCTACTGTATCCAAACAGTTTGAACAGGGTAATCCACGATATGTGGCAGGAATAAACGGTTGTGAGTTAACCAGAATGATTCTAAGTGAAACTCATATTTATTTTTGTGATATTGAAGATGCAATGTACCTAGATAAGTCAGCCGAATACTGGGCTGGATGGTCGCTGGCATTTTATCAGTGGTATTCATCACGTTCTTTTTTTGATATCCTAAATGCCGTTCCGCTCTCAAATATCATTATGATGTATCCGGTATATCACGAGATGGATATCATGCAATTCACTGACCATATGACTGATCTTCTTAAATCAGCCTATCCCAACACAAGGCTTAAATCGAGGCGAATTAACAATGGCTTGTCACAATCGGAACTGTCAAACGATTCTGGAGTCGCACTGCGTCAGATTCAGCTTTTTGAGCAAAGGCAAAGAAACATCAACAATGCTGCCGCCATCACTCTTTTTCAGTTAAGCAAGTCCCTGTATTGTCAGGTAGAAGATATACTAGAATATGAATGATGAATGGTTTTTACGAAGACAACAATCTTTTCCTGATCCTATCGCATATAAAACTATATATCACAGCCAAAACAACTGTAATTACTATATATAAAGGTACAAGCCCCCAGGACCACACCTCTCCCGGATTCCATATAAAACTGAGGAAGAAAATGGCTGCAAAATGCGAAAGATACATACAGTAACTGATTTTGCTCATCCACCGAATGGCTTTAGTATTTGCCAGCTTTCCTAGAAAATGATCATCTGTGGCAAGTATAAGGCCACATGCAAACACGATAAGGAAGAAGAAATCGTAGCTACCTTCCTCATTTAATAATGCAAATCCAAGTGCTCCGCCAAACAAGATGATTTGTATCAGACTATTTAAAACAGAGGGTACCGACTTCAATATCGTTTTCAGGCTTTGAGATGCTAGATATACATATACACCTATGGTAATTCCCATTATTGCGCGAAGTATAGCTGTGTTACCCAGCACTCCCTCTGTATGATAGAACACTTCCAACCTTTCATACTTTCTGTACAGATAGCTAAATATCAGGATGATTGCTCCTGGACCTATAAGGTTCAGATACAGCTCTCTATGTTTACTAAGCATGTAATGGATCAAACAACTTGCGATAAGTAATGCTGAAACATACCATGCAGGATTATTGACATACGGAAAGATATTAGTACCTATACTCTGAAGCATTACCGCCTCAAGCCAGTTTGGTATGATTATCTTGAGTATATTCAAGCCTGACTGATAAGAACAGATAAATGCCATAACAATAAATGCCAGTAAATACTCGGGATACAGCCTCCATATCCTTCCCTTGAGGTAATTGAAGGTGCTTTCTTCCTTATGCTTCTCAGCATGCTGCATTAACAGATAACCTGACAGAATGAAGAAAAACTCTACCGCAATATACCAGTGATACTTAATCATTGGATACCTATCATAAAAAGGAGATCCGTTCACAAGATGAAAAAGCATTATAACTAATGTGAATACAACTCTCCAGATATCAAAACTGTTCTGTTCTCTAATACTTGAATCCATCTTTTAAATCATTACCTCTCAACTTTATCAATTCGGCTGTGTTGGCATGTGGTGTTTCAGGGAAAGGATCATAACCTGCTAGATCAAGATCACTGGGCACGGCATAATCTATGCCTGATGAAGATACCGTATATGTCGGTTTATTATCATAATCACTCTGTCTTATGATCTTAGGTATGCCCAGATCAAACACATATGAATATGCTATGAATATTATAATATAAACCCCGATGACTGTATATTTGAAAAATCCAAGGATTTTTTCATTATCTAGCTTTATTTCATGATCCAATAAGAATACCGATATTGCCAGGCAGGGAATACTTGTCATGTATATCACTCCATACCTTGGCAGAGGAGCTGAAAACAGCCAGAAGAAAAGACCTATAATACATGTCAACGCCATACAAAGTTGCGGAGAAAATGAAACTCTTTTTCTCTGTCTTAATATCCATATCCCTATATATATCAAAGCAACTACAGAAATAGCCATAAATACCTTCCACAGGATATTTATCGAGCTGAACCATCCTCCAACCCATTGCCATATATGTTCAGGGATACGGTTAACATCAGAGTGACCTCTTCCCCATGCGATTATCTCTTTTTTATCAATCTCCAAAAGAAATTCAGGCATGATCCAGTCAAGAGATTTAACTGCTGTTGCCTCATACGGATATAAGATATATCCGGAAATGATTATTCCTCTTACTATATAAGGAACCAATATAGTAACTCCCGCCGTAAGATGTCTGACTATATCTCCAATCCTTTTTTCCTTTATAAATATCTCTGCCGGATATATTACTAACAGCACAAATATCCCTACTGAAAGCTTTATGGTCGTAACATATACGACCATTATGCACAACATGGAATATCCAAGCACATCTTTATCATCTCTTTCACTGTATTCCGTCCACTTGATAAGGATATAATAAGCTAAAAGAAGTGCCACTGTATCAGTATTAGGAGATGAGATATTTCTGCAGTCATAAAGAATGTATACCAAGCTTGCAAGTTTAAACAGATCTGAGGTCTTTATTCTCTTATCTTCTCTTTGAAGTATTGTATTCAGAACATACAACAGCATAAATACTGTTATAAATCCGTTCATGACATGAAAAGACTGGCCTGTAAGCCATTTGAAGCTAAAAAGCGCCTGAAGTGTCATATAGCTGCTGTTATAGGCAAATCTATAGTGAAGGTTTCCAAGTCCTGGAACGATGCCATACTCTTCTATCCACCTTATGGCTTGAGCATGATACAGATATGTATCATAGTGTTGCGGCGTTATTACTGTCCATAGTGCAGCTCCGATAACTATTGCAAAACAAATAAACGATATCTTCCTATTTTTGAAAGATTTTATATCTGTCCTAAGTCCGGGAAACATATCTTTCCCAGTATATAGATATATTCCTGCAACAATTGTCAGTATCATAACTCCGATAAAAGCTAGTGCTCCCACAGGTACAAAAATACTGAAAATCTGAGCATACAGATTACAGATACATATACCGAAAACAATATCTGTATCATACGCTTTTTCAAATATGTTATTGTTGCCATATAACAACCTTATGCCTGCTCGACCAAGTATGGCAAAGATCACTAGAGCGACTGCCCATATAATCAAAACACTGAGCATAAAACTTTATTCTCCGTTTATTTCAACACCTAATGTCCGAGAAATGCTAATCGCAGATATCTGTTTTTATCAAATAAGGCACATGCTAAAACAGAAATGATACATGCTATAAACAGCAAACATACGAATACTATATATACATTTACATCTATAAAATAAGGTGTCACATATTCAAATACCAGATTGCTGATGCAATAAGTTCCTAATGTATTCTTACTTATTAATCCGATCAACGGCTTTGTATCTCTATTACCGTCCTTTGCCATTTTTACAAGCCCATACAATGCTATGCAACCCGTCAACCCGATAACAACTCTGAAAACATCTATTCCCAGAATATTTATCGACATATCCGCTCCGATAATCCCCCATTCCCCGTTATATATGAGATATTCTCTCTTATAAAAAAACAGTAGAGCTATGTATATCACTGAACATCCTGCGAATACGAACCTGTTTGCTTTTTCTCTCAATCCATACTTGGCAAATATAAATCCTATCGAGCAGAAAACATATATGAATGCCAGTAATGAAATAAAGTAATTGCTGATCCACACTATCGATGAAACAGCACTGACTAAGATAAGTATGTCACAGTATTTTACTCTGCTGATAAGTATCAATATTAACGAACAGATAAAGATCACCGGCAAGAACCATATCAATCCATTTCCGATCAATACAAAACCTAAGAAATGACGTATATTAAGCAATAATCCTTCCGATGATACAAAGACGCCTTTGGTAAAAAAAACAGGGATACTGTAGATAACGATAGGAACAAGAAGTATACATTTTCCTTTCAGTGCATGTATAGCTCCCCTACGTTCTATAGATTTATATAATAAAAAGCCGCTTATCATGGCAAAAAGCGGCATATGAAAGCTATATATGACAAGATATATAAACCCAAATCCTTTATTGGTATTTAAAACTCCACTGTACTGAATACTGTGACCTACGATAACCAATACAGCAGCTATGAACTTTAAATAATCCAGACACTTGTCTCTATTAGTTGTCATTAACGCAATCACCTTGCAATATAAATCTGTTTGTATTCGCCTTTTATTCGCATGGCTCCCAGTGTCCCGCCTACAGCCGGAGCTATTAGATAATCCACCTTTGCCAGCACATATGTGGTAACAAGATAGACTTCCATATCGGCTATCTTGTCAATACTTCCGGCATCATACATTTCCGACAGCCAGTTATTACCCACATCAGTAGTCGTGTAGGCATTTCCATCCGTATAGAACAGCTTTGTCCCGTATTTGTCTTTCATGAAACGAAGTATATCCACATCTTCCGTCGCAAGATAGATCCTGTCAAATCCTCCCCATTCAGCACTCTTTTCATCGATCACTTCAGAGGTTCCTTCAACAGTAAGTACTTGTGAATGATCTTCAGGTCTTGCTGTGATAAAATCGGTTCCTCTGATCTTTACCGCCAGGACTCGACACGAATCAATCCCTACACGTGCAATTTCTTCATCTACCTGTCTCTGCATTCTCTCGTTTAGGTGGATATACTTTTCAAAAACTCTGTGACTTTCCAGCAATTCCTCTCTGTCACTGAATTCCCTAAATGCAGACGCTTCCCAGTCACCTGCAGACATTTCTACATTCTTGCTTTTATATACCTCGTCTATATCAATGTCTGAAGGCTGTTCAAAAAACAATTCCCATGCATTTATCTTTCCGACGTTTCGATCTTCCGAAAAGTATTTATTGGGATAGTACTTCCAATCTATTACAGGTTCATATCCTTCCTTTTCAGCGATCTTAAGATGATATACGATGTAATTGATCACTGCAAAGAGTCCCATATTCTCTTGTGGACATCTGATAACATAGAAAACCCTGTCAGGATTCCTGTTACCCATACAAGCACTGCATCGATAGCAGATATTATGAAATAACGCAGCTCTAAGTTTTCTGCGCACCTTTTTGTTCTTATTTATCCACTGAGTAGAGATAATATGATTATACAGTTTAACAACCAATCCGTTTACATACTTCATGAGCGTTCTGTATCTATCCTTTGCAAAGTCCTATAATATTCAATAGTCTTTTTTATTCCTTCTTCAAAAGTAACTTCTGGAATGAATCCTGTGTCTTCCTGAATATCACTTATCGACACACATGAGCTGAATGCCTTATCAGACATAGTCGGAATATCCCCAATACCCAGTTCAAGTTTAGTATCTATCGAATCACGGATTATCTCTACATATTCCCTGAGTGGTCTGTAATCTCCACTTCCTATCCCGTATGTCTTGCCAGTATATCCTTTCTCACCGATTAGATAAAGAGCTCTGGCAACTTCTCCAACATACAAGAAATCCCACATCTGTGTCAGATAGCCATATGACGGTTTCTGGCCCTTTAATAGTGTCTGTATAGTATATGTCAGGATATTATTGTCTCTTCTACCCTCTCCATACGTGCTTGGTATGACTACCCAGTTAAAAGGCATGTCGATGTTTCTTGCCCAGGTTTCGAGCATGTAGTGCGATGCTGTCTTTGCTGCACCATACAGATCATTCGGAGTCTGTTTGGCATTTACATCCATGACATCTTCACAAAAAGCATACTCAGCCACAGTCCCTGTGGCTATAAATCTTTTGGCTCCTATAGCTTTAGCATATTCGAGCATCTCCATTGCAAGATCAATATTTCTAACCTGAAGGACTCTGTCATTCTTTTTCTCAGGTGCAACACCTTCCCATGCAAGATGATAAAATACGTCTATATGATGATCGCCTACCATAAGTGCATCATACTCATAAGAATGATATTCTATGGCTACAACACTATCACCCAACAAAGTTCTGGCTTTTTCAACATCTCTGACAAGCGCGATAACCTCTATGTTATTGTCAATAAGTTCTTTTACCAGTCTGGAACCGATAAAACCGGTCGCTCCGGTTACCAAGGCTTTTTTCAAACTACACCTCGCGCTTCATGTTTATACGTTCTTTTTCTACAACTATGGGATGATTCATCGTTCGCTGATTGATATTGGCAATATATTCCCCCAAGAATCCCAAGAAGAATATCTGTACACCGCCAACAAAGAAGATTCCTATGAGTATGGCTGCGGTGCCGACACTGTAGTAATCCCAGTATATTATCTTTATAACAAGCGTTGCTATAGCTACTACTACACATAGCAGACTCAATATCATGCCTATGAAAGTAGCCATTCTGAGTACTGCTTTGGATGAAGAAGTCATCCCTAGCATGGCAACATCATAGTATTTCATAAAGCTGAAACTGCTCTTACCCTCTTTTCTCTTCTCCTGGGTATACTCTATCTCAGCTCTTTCCGGTCCCAATTCGGCTACAAGGCCTCGAAGATATGGTACAGGATCCTTAAGAGAACGTAACTGTTCTATGAAGCTAGCATCATACAAACCAAATCCATCAAACTGCTTTATATGCTCGACATCAGATAACTTATCCATGAGTTTGTAATACAAACCTCTGATACAGTACATTAATGGATTCTCTTTACTCTTACTCTTAACACCTACTACTATCTTATATCCTTCTTCCCACTTCTTTACAAACTGTGGGATGACTTCCGGAGGATCCTGCATGTCTGCATACATTAAAACAGCGCAGTCGCCTTCGGCCTGAGACAAGCCATAAAAAGAGGATTTTGAAAATCCGAAGTTGGTATTATTGAATATTGCCTGAACAGATGGATCATTTTGAGTAAGAGTTCTTATCTTATCCCTAGTATTGTCTGTAGAGGCATTATCAATAAAGAGTATCTGCATATCATAGCCACTCAGACTTTCATCAAATACCTTTTTTACTCTTTCATATGCTGCATCTATATTCGGTTCTTCATTGTATGTAGGTATTACAACCGTGATAGTACTCATTTTTGTTCCTTAATAATTCTACATATCTTCTCTACTGTTTCAGTTTCTAGATCAGGGTATATCGGCAGTGTAAGTACTGAAATGCTTATCTTTCTTGCCACCTCACAGTGTGCACCACCAAACTCGCCTTTATATGCATCAAAATCACAAGTAAGCGGATAAAAATACTTCCTGGGACAGATATCATATCTCATAAGCAGATCAAATACTTCATCTCTGTCGAGTCCATAGATTTCTTTATTAATGACAATCGGGAAATATGCATAATTGTGAGCTACATTATTCTGTTCATGCCATACAGATATTCCTTCAATATCATCAAGCATTTCCTGATAAAGTTTTACCAGTTTCTTTCTCTTTTCGATATTCTCATTCAGATATCTGAGATTACACAATCCCATTGCTGCCTGGAATTCATTCATCTTGGCATTGGCTCCCACAGCTTCAACTGTTTCAGCATCTTTTATGCCAAAGTTTTTAAGGTTGTACAGTCGCTTTTCAATTGATGAATCAGAAAAGCACACACACCCGCCTTCTATAGAATTAAAAACTTTTGTTGCATGGAAACTAAATATAGACGCATCACCAAAGTTACCTATGCCGACTCCTTTGTAATCCTCTCCAAAAGTATGAGCAGCATCATAGATTACTTTAAGGTCATGCTTTTTTGCAATAGTTTCAATCTTTTCAACATCACAGATATTTCCATACACATGTACAGGAACTATGGCACACGTTTTATCAGTTATCAAATCTTCAATCTTATCTGGATCGATAGTATGATCATCTTCTTTGATATCACAGAATACCGGTGTTAGGCCATTTCTTACTATTGCATGCGTAGTAGAAGCAAATGTAAAAGGAGTAGTTATCACTTCTCCTTTTAAATCATATGCCTGCAGAATCATCTCAAGAGCCATGTGACCGTTAACCATAAGTTCAACATTGGATACACCCATGAACTCTTTTAGCTTGCTTTGAAACTCCTTGTGCTTCACTCCCATATTTGTAAGCCAGTGGCTGTCCCATATGCTCTTTATCTCATTTACATATTCATCAAATGGCGGAAGTGTCGCCTGTGTTACAAGTATCTTATTACTCATTCTTTTTCTCGCTTATTCTTCTAATATTCCTTATCAGTCCTTTGGGGATCATCAACGCATAATACCATGTGGGGAAATTCTCCTTAAGACTCTTATCATCCTGTTTACGCATTTCATCCATATTGGATATGGTTGAACTTATCCCTTCGATGTTATCAACAACACTAATCGTAACATCTGCGTATTGCAGTGTTCTCTTATCATGAACCATACGCATCAAAAAATCATAATCTGCAGTAATGGAAAGATCAGTATTAAATCGGTACTGCTTCATGACATCACATCTGGTAAATATTGACTGATGACACATCATCCTGCCTTGGAGTAGCAGGAACATCGGTGTGTATCTATTGCCGTACTTCTCCAGTATCTTACCATTTGGCTTGAGTCTGATAGTATTTCAATAACCAAGATCATTATTGCCATATAGATAATTCTTAATCTTATCAAATACATCATCAGAAGCAAATACATCACCGCTGTTCATATATATGATATAATCACCAGTTGCTCTGGCAACTGCCTTATTCATTGCATCATACAAACCTTTATCAGGTTCTGATATAAGAACTATCCTGTCATCCTCGATATACTTATCCACTATATCAAGTGTTCCATCTGTAGATGCTCCATCGACAATGATATATTCTATTTCTCTGTATGTCTGCATTAATACTGAGATAATTGTCTTTTCAATCGTATCTTTGCAATTGTAGCAGACTGTCGCAACTGAAATCTTTAACATATATTATTCTCAACGACCAGTGAAAACATAGAGCACATGAAACAATCCTATAAATACTTTTGGCATATACATATAAAGCCATATACACAGTTTCATATACAATGCAGTTTTGCTATCGTTCTTTATAAATTCCCAATGATCTTTCAAATCTTTTCTTAGTAGTTCGCCTGATTCTTTTTCATAAGAACCACTTCTTCCCATGGCTGTTGCCACAGCCATCTGATACGCTGCAAAGTATCCGCATATTCTTTGAGGAGTGACTCCATCTCTATTCAGATATAAATCTCTGAGTTTTATATAATTATCGAGTGATACGGCATGTCGATTTGAATACTTTGCATGTGATATGCTATCACTGTTCTGATAATAATAATATGTCTTATCCGGGATCAGCGAGATCGTATTTGCCTTGTCAAACATATAAAGAGCAGCCGTAATATCCTCACCTATCAACCCATCCTTTATGAAACTGTAACCCTCCATAACAGACCTTTTGATAAGCTTTGCATAATATGTCCCGATCAATGTCTCACTTACAAAGAAAGCATCAAGTATCTCTGCCTTTTCTTTTAGTATTCTTACACCCTCATTATAGATCGAACCGAGCCATTCCTTTTTTTCATCAAATCGTACAATCTGTGAACATATGATATCAGCTGATGTCTCATCAGCATTATTGATCATCACTTCCAATGCATTCTCAGATATATAATCATCAGCATCTACATATGTGACATATTCACCGATTGCTGCTTTGGTCCCTGTCTTTCTTGCTATATCAGGTCCTGTATTATCCTGATGTATATATCTAAATCTGTCATCTTTATCAGAATATGATCTACATATGCTCGCTGAATTATCCGTTGAGCCATCATCAACCATGATAACTTCAAAAAAAGCATATGTTTGTGACAAAATCGCTTCAAGACATCTGGGCAGATACTTCTCTGCATTATATACAGGTATTACCACCGATATGAGAGCTTTATCTTTATCCATAGTTTCAGAATGATCAATCAAAATTTATCCGTTTCTCCTCAACAACAACCGGCCTGTTGATAACTCTTGTATTAATGTTGAGGATATACTCTCCAAGCAAACCAATAAAGAATAGTTGCAAAGATCCAAGAAAGAATATACCTATAACCATGGGAGCATTTCCCGGATTGAAGTTATACCAGTTTACACACTTCATAATAAGATAAACCAATGCTACGATGAGACTGACACCTGAAGCTACAAATCCCAGCAATGTAGCCAAACGCAATCCAACCTTGGTGTATGAAGTAAAACTCAGCATTGCAGCATCATAAAGTGAATAGAAATTGTTATGAGTCTTGCCTGCTCTTCGCTTAGCCTGCTCATATTCTATCTCTATCATGTTGAATCCGCTTCCATACTCGGCAACTATACCTCTGAGAAACGGGATTGGGTCGTTAAGTTCACGCAAAAGTGCGATAAAAGTCTTATCATATAGACCAAATCCGGTAAAGTGCTCGATAAGCTTAACATCAGACATATTTCTGATCATGTGATAATAACATGATCTCAAGAAATATATAAACGGATTCTCCTTGCTCGACGTTTTAATACCGCTTACGATCTTATGTCCCTTTTCCCATTCTTCAACAAACCTAGGAATAAGTTCTACGGGATCCTGGAAATCACAGCACATGCTTATAACACAGTCTCCTGTTGTCTGGCACATACCATGAAAAGGACTGTTAAACTGACCAAAATTGGTAACATTGAATATAGCTTTAATTTTCTTGTTTTCCGCGCAAATCCTTTCGAGAATGTCTCGTGTGCCGTCAGTTGAACAATTGTCGATAAATAAAAGCTCGTAATCATACTGCGGTAACGCTTCATCCAAAACGTTTATCACGGTTTTGCTCATAAGTTCCACGTTTTCAACTTCATTGAAGCACGGGATCATCACACTTATCTTTTTCATACTACTTTTTCCATATCTTTCTCATAGTATCTATTCCTACGATTCGACTTAGGATATAAGCCATTCTGCATCTTAATAATTCTCTAGTTGATATAGAGAAAAACTCATTAACCTGTGAAATTATCAAGCGGTTATCTACTTTAGACACGCAACTAATATCGATACATGCATTACCAGTATCCAAATCCTGGCATAAAAATCCAAAATTGCGATGTGTAATCGGTTTGTTTGGATCAAAATCTATTACATCACAGTTAACACCTGAACCATCATATCCCCAATTTCTAACTTTTGATATCAAAGGAAAGATCATCTTCTTACTATGTGAAAACATATATAAACCATATGTGAGGTCCATCTTCCAAACCTCATCGTCGTTCTCAATCAAAGCGGTATACCCAAGCATGCCTTTTACGAAATTGCAATACTGATTTGGAGCCGAATTCCTTAATGCTTTCATGATCTTGCTATCATTATACATCCCTCTAATCCATTCATGATTCATTTGCTGGTTCATGGCATTTAGTTTCTCAAACCATCCAGCAAATCCAAATGCAGCAAAATATGTGCTACTGAAATATATATTGCCCTCAAACGATTTACTCTTAATGGGGTAATTGTATCCGGAAACCGCAATGACATCTTCATTGTTGCTATATTTGTCCAACGCTGTATTAATAAACTCAAGATAGTTGTTCGAAAACTCGTTATCATCTTCACTAAATATGAATTTCTTGTGGGTCTGCGATGCCCACTCAAGAACAAAATCCATATTTTTTATCGCTCCAATATTGCACTTATGTTTAAACACGAAAACGTTGGCAAACCCTTTCACGCCACCATCGAGGTATTCTTCTATCTTTTTTCTACCATCAGAATACTTTGGATTGGGCACATTGTCCAATGATATATATATATCCGTATATTGGGCATAACTACTGTTTGCCAATGAATCTATACATCTTCTAAGGTGCTCATATCGGTTCAACGTGGGAATCACTATTGCTGCATATTCTTGTTGATTCAACACCAATCTCCTCACAACTATCACTAAACCATATCAGAAAGGGCTTTCAACTCGCGAAACATCATTTTATAATTATCTATAACCTGTCCATATGTAAACCCAACAATCGAGCAATCGCCTAATTCAAGTTTGTAATCAAAACCTTCTTTGAACTCTTCAAAGGACATTTTTTCTATATCATCGATATAAGAAAAAGGTATATCTTCAGCTTCAAATCCTTTTTTTATGACTCCTTTTCTATTAAGAAATATCTTCTTTCCTAAATATGTGGCTATAGAAATATTACCTAAAGCATAAGACATTATTCCGTCAAGTATAACAGCATCCATCCCATTAACCCATTCTATATAGTGTTTCAAATCCATAGAGTCTACAACTATCTCGACATCCCCATTCCAGTTCTGATTTATATACCTGACAACACTGTTAATATAGTCGGAATCTCCATATGATAGGTTAACATGAATCATTATTTTCTCTTGTTCAAATCTTTTCAGCATCTTAACAAGTTTACAATGATCATCAACATAACCAGAATGCCCGATCATAACATGAAACATGCCATCTCTTACCCTTTTTTCGGTTTTCTGGAGCAACTCTTGCTCGGCTCTTTTAGGATATGGCAAATAGTAAACGTGCTTCGATTTTATTCTTGAAAATATACTAATCTCATCTATAACACACGAAACACCTATCGCATAAAACTTTTTGGCAATTCTAGGCCATAAAATACTCGCTTTCAAATCTGTGAAAACATACTTGTAGTCACCATGAATAATCCAATTTAGATGTTTCAGAATCTCTAAAGGACTAGAATAATGAAACGGAACAATAACGTCTGTCCCCCAAGTCCTCCATATTATCCTGTTGACCAACTTCTTATCAATTTTAATAGAATACTGTGGTGAAGGTAAACCATGTGCAATAATCCAATCTCCTTTTAAACCATAAGAATTAATTAGATTTATCCCGCATAGTTCATCATCCTTCATTAGTACAATATTACAAGATGATTGATTATTCTCAAATAATTCTTGATTTCGCGTGACAAATAGATGATTACTCGGTCCATAATCCTCACAATCATGCACTATATCGATTACATTCTGATTGAAACCAATACTGTCATTGTAGAAAACATGGACGAAGTCAAAGTGTCCTTCAATCATGGAGTGCATCATTTTCTCCTATAATATGTCTCCACATAATTCTAATCCCTTTATATATCCAAGGAATATATTTATATATAAACGTGGCTATTGCAATATCATAGCATCCAGCCTTTGCAATACGTATATGTCCTATCGTTGCGAGCAGTTCCATTTCCCTTGCATTATTGAGATTCCTGTAAATGTACCGATTCTGTCTTTTTCGAATAAGCTTATCATATTTATACTCAGTAATCTCATTGAACTTGTCCCAAATGTCAGATTCTGATTTCAACTCATTCTTCCTTGACTCAGAATCTCCAAAAAGCAACTTGTACGACCAAGATCCCGGCAAATTCATCCTATAAACAGCTGTAACGTCACTCATATAAAACACGTTGCTTTGCGAGATCATCCACATCTGGATGGGAAGATCAATAAAACCTCCAAGATCACTTATTATATCAGCATCAGCAATGTAGGGCGTAGATCTTATCATCCAACTTGATGGTTTTATAATAGGTTGTCCATTCATATGTCTAACACTAACATAATGGTCTGATTTCCATTTGCACCATGTTTCTTTTTTTTCTCTTTTTTTGAGATTTGAATAATGATCTACTACCATCGAATTATCGCATCGTTCAAGGACATGTGGATTTTCAAGCACATAATCCCAAACAGCCATGTTTGTACAACACCCTATGATTCTAGGATGATCAAGAAGATAATCGACTTGTTTTTGTATCTTGTATGGATCTATCCAATAATCATCACCATCACAATTAGCTACAAACCTCCCTCTAATATATGGGAGGAACAAGGAACCTACATCAGTCCCCTTCAAATACTGATTTTCTGTCTCATACAACGGAACAATTATATCTGGATACTTGTCTGCATATTCCTTTATTATTTCCGTAGTTCCATCAGAAGATGCATCATCATGTATTATAAGTTCATATTTGTATTGAGTCTTCTGCGAAAGAACCCCTTCTATCATATCGCGAATGTAATCCTTATGATTATACGTCACACAAGTTACACTCACCATGATTCCATCTTTCATTTATATACCCGCTTTTTCAATACGTACTTTACCATCAGCGACCCTATATATATAGTCACAGTTTTCTATGGTAGTTAATCTATGTGCAACAATAATAATCGTTAGTTTTCCTCTAAATCCATCTATTGAACGCATTACTTCCTTTTCTGTCTCATTATCTAATGCTGAAGTTGCTTCATCTAATACCAGAATCTGCGGATCGTGATAAAGTGCTCTCGCTATTGCTACCCTTTGTCTCTGTCCTCCAGAAAATCTAATACCCCTTTCTCCTACTGAAGTATTCAATCCTTCTGGCAATTCTCTGACAAATTCATCAAGTTGTGCCTCTTTTAGGCATTCCCATATCTTATCATCATCAATGTCTTTATCATTCACTCCAAATGCGATATTTCTCTTAATGGTGTCATCCATCAAATACACTGATTGCGGAACATAGCCTACATTCTCAGCCCAGTCGAAAGGAATATCTTCAATATTATGTCCATCCATCAACACTTTACCATTTTGAGGTTTTAATAATCCTAGAAGTACATCTAACAAGGTTGACTTTCCCGCTCCGGATTCGCCTATTATTCCAATCGAATCTCCCTTGTGTATATCAAATGAAATATCATTCAAAACATCCACATCTGTATTATCATACCTAAACGTAATATTCTTTAAAGAGATTGCATCACTAAAAACAATATCATTATCCAGAATCAATTTCTGTTTTTGTCTCATATTGTATTTAGTCTCTTCCTCTCTTACCTGAACAATGTTATTGTATGCTGATTCCATACTTGGTCTATTATAGATGAGTCCATTGATATATCCCGATATATTAGATATAGATGGCAGTATTCTAATAGCCGCAACACCTATCGCACCTATCAATGAAACAAATCTACTATTATCATCGTACATTTCAACTCGCATACAAACAAGTCCTAGTAAACATGCTATGAAAACCGTTTCTATAGCTCTGCTCGGAATTCTCATTATTAACAGATATGATGTGTTCAATTTGCATGCCTCTTCGTTTATGTCATTATATTCTTTAACGAAGAAATCTTTTTTCTGATTTATGCAGATCTCTTTATATCCACTTACAGACTCAAGGACCACTTTGGATTTTTTTAAAAAGATCTCACGGCATTTCATAGCAAAGATGCCCGTCTTCTTTTTAAATCCGTAAACAAAGAGCATCGCAATCATTATGGCTGTACATATCAAACCTACAGAGATTATCGGATCAAGTATTACAATAAAGACACCTATCATCAAGACGGTTAATACTTCCGATATAAGACCTATAAAAGCATCTAATGTTCCTGCCACTTGTGCTATATCACTGTTAAGTCCTCTTATTACTTCAGCCGTATTAACATTTAAATAATATGAATATGGACGTAACATAAACATCCTGTACTGTTTTGTCGAAAGGTCCCTTTCGATCTCATTATGAAATTTTCCTTGAAAATACTGGCATATAAGGATTACCAAATTCTTTGCTACGTATACTGCCACAATCAGCATGGCTGTCGCTATAAGCAACTGGTGCGCTGTTGATATATGTAATACTTTTGCTAACACACTAATATACTTGTTATCTAGCATTTCATCAGCTGAAAACATCACTAACGCAAAAGGTATTACTGCCCCAACGCCAAGTGTTTCAAGCATCGCACATATAAATACCCCAGCCAGCAAAAAAATGCTCTGATACCTATGACGTTTCTGAAGAACAAACATGAGTTGTTTGAACATTACAAAAAAAGTCTTTACATTTATCAAAAAATCTTTAATCATATCATTCCTAATATTTGTTCTGATTTATAGCGCCACGTTCCTTGTTAATCTATCAACAAGATTATAACCATCCCATATAAGATCAAAATCCATAGTATGACCAATCTTGGTAATCCGATCAATCCCCTTTACCCCTATGTTCAATAATGGATTTACTAGTTTTTTATCCCCATAAATAGCAATAGTCTGACAATGAACATTATTGCAAAAATCCTTTATATCCATTATGTCGTTGCAATCGTACTCGTAAAAGAATCCGGAATGACTTCTGTATTTCATTAGCTCAGGCTTAAGCTCTTTTACATGTATTCTTAAGATTCTATTGTCAAAATCACTCTCTTCTGATAAATCTGTAATATTATTTGCCATAACTTCATATTTGGTGGTAAGTTTATCGACACTTTGTATAGGTTGTATATCATAGCGATTCTGAATAACGCTATTCACCTCAACCCAAAATCTTTTCCTAGCCTCTTCTTTCTTACTTCCCATCCATACCACGGCTCTCGGTGAAGTACATGCATTCTGATCAGATAAATAAGTATCATTATAAAAATCTGCTGCAATCCGTTCCTTGTTTTCTGATTCCATATAAAGATCAGAATCTATAACAGCTAACGAGTATCTATCCGCAAATGTTATTTCGCTTGCTCTTGGACCAATAGGTGATTTTCTAATTTCCGCAATAGTATTGTCGCCACCCCATATTATCCTAACATCACATATAGAAGAAATTGCATCATTTATTTCCTTATTTCTCTCATATCTCACTAGACATATATAGGCTCTCAGATCAGGATAAATATCAAGTGTTTCATCAATAATCCTGTTTATAATATCCACCTGTGCAAATCGCTTGGATGGTACTCTAACAATATTGGCATTTCCACATAATAATCCTGTGAATAATGAATATGCATAGTTTACCGCAACATTTGAAGGTGCTATATGAAAAGCGACTCCCCTTCCTATCCTCCTTTGTCCTGCTTGTTCCGCAAATCTTTTCCCATATGCCAAAATTGATGATTTTCTCAACCAAAATCCCAACGTAACTATATCAGGAAACAGTTTTGCATGTTTGTCTATCATCAACTTTCTGGAAACATCCCCAAGGAAATCGATAACTCTTGCATCAAACGGTTTACGCGGTGTAACTGTCGTAATATTCTTTATTACATCAGCACTGCCAATTAAATAGTTAATGTGATCATACACGCCTGTTTTTTCATTTGATTTTTCGATGATTTCTGAGTGATCTGCAGCAAATGTATCACTGCAACCTCGTATTTCTGCATTTTTGATTCTGCCAGTGATTTCAAAGTACTTTCCTTTCCTTCCGCATGGGCAATCATCTTCTCCTAAAATCACGCCTTCGTCTTCAGTTAATAAAGAATGTCCTGGATAGGATTCAGGGATAGACGATACGACCTGTAATATACCCTTTTCACCAAAATCGCATATAGAAAAATCTTTCGTTCTTCTGGCTACTATATCCGAAAAAATACTCGCATGAAGATGTCCGCATTCGCATTGCATATAAATGCATCCAGTCTGCTCAACCATTCCATAATAATCATGTACTTTAGCAAGTCCACACACTTCGCGTAAATCATCTCTGAATTCTTGCTGGCTTACTGCCTTACTGATAAGTTTTTTCCATCCTCCTCCATGAATTAATATGCCGTTTGAAAGATCGAATACTATTCCTTCATTCTTAAGTCTTACAAGCTCTTTATAGAAATACTGCCAAACCATAAAAGTAAATCCAAACAGCAATACTTTTTTATTCTCATGTTCTTTAAGGAATTCTTTTATGCCTTCGACATCAAGTTTCATATTATCATCCAAAGCATATATTTTCTTTGATCCAAAGATAGAAAACCCAAGGATTCCCGCTCCTCTAGCAGAAAACATCCTACGATCTTTAACCACAGAAGGGCAATCTACAATAATCATAGGCATTCTCTCCGCCCCAGTAAACTCATTTACTATCTTAACCATTACCTTTTGTTGATTACCTGAAGTGGTTCTATCAAGAAATATCTTGGAGACAGCCTGCCCTGTAGTTCCTGATGATGTCATGGTTTTAACCACCTCATCATCCCCGACACTCTTAAGACTTATATCCTTAAACACCCTTACAGGCAAAAAAGGCAAGTCCTTCCAGGAGCTTACCTTATTCCTATCATACGATATCCCACTAAGCATCCTGGCATACTCAGGGCACCTCAATTTATGAGAGTCCACCAAGTTCTCCAGACGTTTCGTGAGCATTTTTTCTTTTTCTTCTTTTCCCAATGAATATGGCGGTATTTTTAGTATTTCTTCAAAATTCACTTTCCAACCTCGTCGTTAGATTATTATCTATTACTCATAATATTTTTTTAACTCGCTGTATTGTGTTTTTCCCGAGTCATTTTTGGGGATTTCTTCTAGAATTATTGTTCTGAAAGCAACATGATTCAACTTTGTTTTATTCACAACATAATTTTTAACATCATCAGCAATCGTGCTATCAGTTAAAAAAATATATAAATGATCATCCACTCCAGCACTTGCCACATCAATATTGTCAAATTTGCCCTTTATTAGCCTATCTATTTCATCTAGATTGACTCTGTTTCCGTATATCTTTAGAAACCTTTTCTTCCTTCCCACTATATAGTAATATCCGTCTTCGTCAAATTGTGCCATATCTCCTGTATAAAGTATGCCGTGTCTCTCATCTGGTTTTTTTAGATCATCAAGAGATTCAGCATATCCCATTGTAACATTAGGTCCCTCATAGACCAATTCCCCTGTTGTATGTGGCAACAATATATCAGTTCCCTCTGAATCTATTAACTTGAATTTACCTCCAGGAATCGCTATTCCCATTGATCCGCACTTATCAAGAGCCTTGTCAGCCGGCAGATAACCCATTCTAGCAGTAGCTTCACATTGACCATACATTACAATAAATTTAATATTCTTTTCATCGGCATATTGTGCAAATTTTCTATGTAATTCTACTGTCAACTTTCCGCCTGCTTGAGTCATATATCTAAGACTGGGAAGTTCATTTCTGTAAAATCTTAGCCTATCAAGCATCTCGTACGTATATGGAACTCCGCCAAACGAGGTTGCTCCTTTATCCTTAAAAAATGACCAAAACTCCTTTTGCATAAGTCCTGCCTCAGTCAAAAGAATGCTTGCACCAACCATAAGATGACTATTGATAATTGACAGTCCATATGTATAGTTCATTGGGAGAGTTGTAATTGGTTTCTCTGTACAATCAATTTTGAGATATTTAACTATTGATTCAGCATTTGATTTAACATTATCATAACTTTGACGTACGAACTTAGGGCTTCCTGTTGATCCCGAAGTAGTTAACAAAAGGCATAAATCCTCGTGTATTTCATATTGGGAATCTGAACGTGATTCTATCAATGAATACCCGTATTTATCATATATAGCATCTCCAAATTCATCAAAATTGCTTTTCAAATCATTAGGTATCCATAGATAAGACGGTTGATAATTATTAATAAGATTTTCTAGTAAGTCAGACTCCATGTGTGCGTTTACTAAAACAGGCACTATCCCATTATTTACGAACGTCGAATACCCCACAACAGATCCAACAGTATTGCTACACAGCAAAAACACAAGACATCTCCTGCCTATATGTCCTGTCAATTCTATACCGCATTTATTTAATTCATCATAGCTTACTGTTATCTCGTCACTGACTAGCGCTATATTGGTGCCAAACTTATCAAAATCCCACATTAAACCGCTTCCCTAAAAATCTATTGAATAATTCGATGACAGAATTTCTTTTCCTTTTTCATACGAACTGAGATCGATGATATCATCAGTATCCATCATAATATCAAATGCATCCTCAAGTGCTGCAATCAATCCCATATGTCCTACTGAATCCCATGCATCAATATCCTGATACTTCAAACCAGCGAGTATTCCTTTCTCAACTCCAAATGTCTCACAAAAAGCCTGGTCATACTTTTCTAAATTTGTCATGTTTTTTCCTCCGTGTTTCTATTATATGATTATATATTATCTTTTACCATCTTTACGAGATTATCCGCTGTCAATCCATGTTGTTGCAACATGTACTCATACGTTCCTGCCTTATGATAATAATCATCTGTACCCAAAGCGATAAACTTGCCACTAAAGCCGGTTGTAACAAGCGTCTCAGCAATAGCTGATCCCAAGCCACCAACCCTCGAATGTTCCTCAACAGATACTATCAAGGAGTAATCTTTGTTTGTTCGAACTAGTTTATCATCAAATGGCTTCAATGTATGAATATTGATTACTGCGGTTTCTATTCCTTCGTCCGACAGTCTTTTTGCTGCCTTTAGCGCAACACTGGCCATACTGCCTGTTGCATAAATCAAAGCATCTTCACCCTGTCTTAAATATCGTCCCTTTCCAACCTTAAATGCATAATCCTCTTTATTTACTATAGGATTATTCATTCTGCCAGATAATCTTAAATACACTGGCCCCTGATTAGATACGCAAAACTCTACACATTTGGCTACTTCCATACAGTCACAGGGTGACAATATAGTAAGATTAGGCATACTCCTTAATACCGCTATATCCTCAACACCATAATGTGTTGTTCCGAATAATTCCATAGCAAAACCACTTCCCAAACCGACGAGTTTGACGTTGCAGTTCATGTATGACATAAAATGTCGTACAAATTCATTTGCTCTCAACGTTGCAAAGTTTGAAAAAGTAGTAAAGAAAGGAATTTTGCCCGAATCAGCTATGCCCGCTGCTATACCCAGCGCACTCTGTTCCGCTATTCCCGTGTTGATAAATCTATCCTTATAGTTTTCAGAAAACCTTTCAAGTCCAGATGTCCTTGTAAGGTCAGCCGATAATGCTACTATTCTGTCATCGGTCTCTGCGAGATCATACAGTACTTTGCCAAATGTCCCCCTTTGTCCTAAGAGAGACAACATCCTATTACTAGTCACCCAATCCATATTTCTCTCCTAGTTCTACAAGTGCCGCATTGAACTGTTCCTCTTTCAGCTCACTATGATGCCATAAGTTATCATTTTCCATAAAACTAATGCCTTTGCCCTTTATGGTTCGAGCGATTATAACAGTGGGTTTTTTTTCATCACGTTTTATAACGCAGCTTTCCAAATCACTTAATACGTGTCCATCACATCTAAGCACATTCCACCCTAATGATGTAAATATGCCATCCAAATCCATATCCATTATTTCACAACACTTACCATCAGATTGAAGACCATTATTATCTACGATCAAAACCAGATTATTCAACTTATTCTGTTTAGCAAATAAAGCTGCTTCCCAAACAGAGCCTTCATCAAGCTCTCCGTCGCCAGAAATAACATAAACATCTGTTTCTCTTCTTGCCCAAGCTACTCCTGCACCATAAGCAAGCCCCATTCCCAAACTTCCACTCGAATATTGTATTCCGTTTTCTTCTGTTCGACTCGGCTGTCCCGGATATTGCCCACCATTATCTTCAAAAGAAGCAAATGCTTCATCGGTCATCTTACCTAGTTGATGCATTGCCGCATAATAACCCAAAGCCCCATGCCCTTTGCTTAAGACGAATATATCATTTGTCTTCATTTTTTTTAGCACAGCAAGACAAATATCAACAACAGATAACGATGGTGCAATATGAGCACCAACTCTGCCAACTTTCTTTGCAGCATTAAGAATATCCGCACGCGCTCTACCTTCTATAGACATCATACCATTTTCACCTTTTAGAATACTCTGTTATTCCACCGTCTACTCTTATAATCTGACCTGTAATGTACGAAGACAAATCAGATAATAAAAACATCGCTGTATTGGCTATATCTTCTGTCGTACCAAGTTTCTTCAGAAACGCATCTTCTTTTTGCATTTCAATTATGTATTCTGGCATACTGCCTATCATATCTGTTTCTGTCACTCCTGGACATATGACATTAGCCCTGATGCCACTTCCCGCCAACTCTTCTGATATACTTAACGTAGCTGTCAGAAGTGCCGCCTTAGATGCACCATATGCAGATTTTCCTGAATTGCCATCTAGTGCAGCTGATGATGATACGCTAACTATACTTCCTTTTTTATTTCTTATCATCATCTTGGAAATGTACTGTGTTAAAACATATGGAGCAAAAAAATTCACATCAAACTGACGCTTTAGTTCCTCCATGCTTGTCATCTGAAACAGCGAGTTATTGGTTATACCAGCATTATTCACGAGACCATCTATGTTCATACCTAAGCCTCGTATATCCTTTACTCCTGCTTTTATCTTTTCTGTATCACTAAGATCAAAATATACAGGAATGACATTCACTCCAAAATCAGTTGATAGTTTTTTGCAATAATTGTCATGTTCCAAGCTTTCTCCCCGTGCGTGTGCTATAACGTTAGCACCATTTTGAGCAAATGTTTTTACCATCTGCTTCCCCATGCCTCTGTTTGTACCTGTAACAACTATCGTTTTATCTAACAACATTTTATTCATTATCTGATACCCCCGTCTACCCTAATAATCTGCCCTGTTATATGGGAAGATATATCTGACATCAGATACATAAAGGTGTTTGCGACTTCTGTAGCTTCTCCCAGTCTTGGAATATCCATTGTTTTTACTTTGTTTTTGATAACATCTTCGCTAAGTGCATTCGTCATAGGTGTTCTTATCACACCAGGTGCAACAGCATTAACCCTTATTCCTTGTTTTCCAAGTTCCAATGCCATAGTCTTCATCGCTCCTATCAGCGCAGCCTTTGAAGATGCGTATGTTGTCTGTCCCGAATTTCCATCCAAGGCTGATATGCTTGATGTAAAAGCAATACTCCCTGGAATTTTATTGCGTTGCATCAACTTCACTATGTACTGAGTAAATATAATCTGAGAAAAGAAATTCACCTGAAAGGTATCCAGCATATCTTGATATGTCACCATATTAAACAATGCGTCTTTGTTAATTCCAGCAATGTTAACCAGACCATGTATTTCTTTTTTTCCTTGTTGAATTGTTTTGGCGCCTTCTTTTATAGAAGCGTTGTCCATCATGTCGAAATAGATTGGCCAAACCTCAACATTGTTTTCTTCTTCAAGTTCCTTGCAAAAAGCTTCAAACACTTCATCTTGTTTATATGCACACGCATACACATTCGCCCCATTTTGAGCAAACACCTTGAGTGTTTCTTTTCCTATTCCTTGAAGACATCCAGTTACAACTATGTTTTTTCCTCTTAACATATCTGCTCCAATCAACTAAATACTCTTGTATTCTCATCACATGTTTTCATAACTCTTGCAGGGTTGCCAAGCGCTATTACATTATCCGGAATATCTCTAATAACTGCAGATCCCATACCTATTATAGAATGACTTCCAATACTGACTCTATCTTTTATCGGTACGTTTAATCCAATATAAGTTGCTTCACCTATCGTTGCGTGACCGCCTATAACAACCATCCCTGCAATTTGGCAATGATTACCAATATGCGCATCATGTCCAACGCATGAATGCTCTTGTATGGTTACATTGTCACCAACGTAGGAATCCGCATTTACAACAACACCAGCTCTCAACACTACACCATTGCCCACATGCGCCGAAGGACTAATCCACGCGGATTTATGCGCAATAATAGGTGCTGAATATCCTTTGCTTACAATTTTATTATAGAGAGCAACTTTGTGTATTGGTTCTCCTAATGATATTATAACTTGCGCATACGCAGGAGAATAACTCTCAACAAACCTATCAAAGGGCATACGTTGTATGCCCTTGTATATATCCTCTGAAACTGTATCATCTATAAAAACTATCTGATCCCAGCGACCAGATTCTTCAGCGATATCCCTAACTTCTCTGCCTGCTCCGCCTGATCCATAAATACCCAATAACACTATTCTATTCTCCATTCATATACACTCTAATAAATCTTATCATATTTCTTAACTTATATCAAACAATGGACAGCGTAAGCCACAGTTCTTAAACCTTTATGCCAACTAATCAATCATCTGTTACATCATATAATAACAATGCTGAAATTGAGAATAAGTCTTTTATTATCATCTATCATATTATAAGACGCCTAGAAATACTATTTGTATAAAGTATTATTATACTCAGACTTCTTCCACGAAAAGGGAATTAATACTCTTTATTCTGATGCCATTTCCATGCATGATAAACTATTGTATCAATGTCATCATATATTGGTCTCCACCCAAGTATCTGTCTTGTCTTCTCACTGCTACCAACTAATGTAGCTGGATCTCCTTCTCTTCTTTTATCACAAATAACCTTAAAATCGCAATGAGATACTCGTTTTACAGATTCAATTATTTCAAACACAGACGTTCCCTTTTCGTTACCTAAATTAAAAGAATCGCTTTTTCCTCCTTTTTCCAAATACTTTAGAGCAAGTATATGGGCATTTGCCAAATCGGTTACATGGATATAGTCTCTCACACAGCTGCCATCTCTAGTATTATAATCTGTCCCAAAAACTGTTATACATTCACGTATCCCACTTGCAGCATCTAACACCAATGGTATAAGATGTGTTTCAGGATTATGACTCTCACCCAACTCCGAATCCGGATCTGCACCTGCCGCATTAAAATACCTAAGTATTACATAGTTTATTCCATAGGCTCTATTATAATCTTCAAGCACTTTTTCAATCATGAGCTTTGTCTTACCATATGGATTTATGGGGTTCTGAATCATATCCTCTGTAATCGGAATATTCTCTGGTTCACCATATGTAGCGCAAGTAGATGAAAACACAATTTTGTCGCACCCGTGTTTTCTCATAACGCTCAAAAGATTCAAAGTATTTACTACATTGTTATAGTAGTATTTTTCAGGTTCATGAACAGATTCTCCCACGTATGCGTAGGCCGCGAAATGGAATACTGCCTCAATTTCATAATTATCAAACACATTCTCAAGTTCAGAAATACTATTCAAATCTCCAATTATGAGATTTCCCCACTTTACTGCCTCTTTATGACCATATATCAGATTATCATAAACTATAGTATCATATCCTTCAATGTGTAACTGCTTATTAATATGTGAGCCAATATACCCTGCGCCTCCACAAACCAAAATACTCATCGATAAATCCCTCCTTTTTTCTTTCTATTTTCTTGTAATAGCCCTATTATAGTATCTTTCCATATTAAATATTCTGGTTCACGACTATAGCAACAAATGTAAAGCAGTGAAACAATTAATACACTCAAAACGCTTTTAACAACAAGGCCTAGCAGGCTATTATTTAATATTAATAATTGTATTATGCAATATAGCACAACCGAAATGAAACTATTTACTAGTGTATATTTTGTAAACCTTATCCAAAAGTCCTTTATACTCGAATTAAACAATTCTCTATACAATACCATAGCTTCCCATGGCAATTCAATTCCCCCAATGCATATAACCGATGAAATCACCGCGCCCTTTATTCCCCACGCAGGAATTAGTAACAAGTTCAAAATAATATCAATTATAATCGATATATATGGTTTAAACTTATCTTTCTCCCATAGCCCTGCAGCATTTTTAAATGTTTGAACACTTCTTCTAATTTGAATAAAGTATAAAAAAACACAAAAACAAATCATTGCATCTTCAGATAGTAACATATTAGGCATCCAAATCTGCATAAATGGTTGAAATAAACTAACTAAGCAAGCCGTAGTTCCACCAGCAATTACTCCACTTATAAACAGCACACATTCAAATCTACTCTTATTCGACTCTATCGTCTCAACCACTAATGCATTTCCAACACTCGATATCATTGAACTGTAAACAATCGAAGAAATAAATGACACCGCATATATTACACATAAATAGTTCCCATAAATCGATGCATACCGTAATCCCCTAAATATTGAAACGAAAACTGTGTCCACATTATAGAACAACTTTTCATCAAGTTGGTGCCCTATCATAGGTATTATTTTCTTTTTTATTTTTATCTTTCTTTCTAAAGACAACTCTCCTTTAGGTTTTAAATCTGGATATTTTCTATTCACTATTTGTCGTTGCAATATGGCATAAACTATGCTTTGTGCAAGCACCAATAACACGTATAAATAGAAGCTTCTAACGATACATATCGCTAAAATCTGAAGTATGTACATACTAGAGTTTGATATTATAGATGCCCTATGCTGACTACTAATCCTTTGATAAACAGTTAGTATTATTCCGGACTCAGCCCATAAGATATATTGGAGACAAATTGACATCAAATATATAAAAAATGTAATCCTTGAGTTTACCTTTCCAACCCAAGCACTTCCTACTAAATGAGGAATAAAGATTAGTACTACCATGCCAATTGTGAATATCACTAGTGCAATCCTTTGATATAGATTCCTAATCTCACTCAAATACTGATTCAACAATTCAATATTGCCTTTGGCAACAGGTTCGTACAAAAAAAACACAATAACCGAGCCTAATCCCAACTCCGCCATATTCAACGTTAAAATCGTGGAATTCATAACGCTATTTAACCCAAGTAATTCATCTCCCAAATATCGCACCATTATCATACGAATGATAAAAGGGAAAACTGAAGTTACTATTGAAGCTGTAATTCCAAATTTAAGGTTTGTTGCAGAATTTTTTACCCTATTGTTCTTTAAATCATCTACTATTTCATTCTTAAACGTCATAACCCATATTGCTCACAATCTCACAATTGTCAAACACATTCATAGTACTGATGGTAACATCCAATTGAAACCGCATATATCATTATCATTTTTCTTGTATTCTATTAAATCTAGTTTCATATCGCTGTTATACTTTTCTTATTACTCTTCTCTCATTCGGGATTGCATAAAAAACTGTATCGCACCAATCTAGTGTATAATGCCGAACATAGAATCCATAATCTTTCAGCCAATCCATAAGCATAAGTGGTATATTAATCATATCCTCCTTTTTATGGTAAATACATACTGCAAGAATCGGGCGTTGCATAACAATAATATTCTTTGCACCAATTAAAGTATCTGTTTCGGCACCTTCTATATCCATTTTTATAAATGATATCCGATTATTCGCTAGAACATTATCCAAACTATTCACTGCTATTTTGTTCACACCTTTTTCCGTCAGCTTCACATCATTTCCTTCACCCGAAAAAAATTGTACATCTTCTCGATCTGATGTTCCCATCTCATATAACTCACATCTCTCAATATTATTAGAATTTACATACTCCTTCAATTTGATATAATTCAAATGTACTGGTTCGAAAGCATATATTGACCTATAGCATTTCCCTAAGCTGTTGTTTATGAAAGACTCTATAGTATCTCCAGTATAAGCTCCACAATCAACAAAACTTTCATCTTTAAGTCTTAGTATATCATGTGGAAAATACTGATCACCTTTATCAACTATTCGCTTAACCGATTTGCGTCGTTTTGTTCTAAAGTCAATCATAGTCGTGTATGTTTCACGTGATTTCTCATCCCCCAGGTTAACTAATATCCGCTCAATCTCTTCGACATTTTTACTATAGTACTCATTTTCTTTTTTCATTTCTTTATCTGGAAAAAGTCTCTGCCAATAAAATACATAAATATACCATGCCACACCATCGATCTTCAATCGCTTCAATATGTTCAAAATATATCTCATAATTCTTCCATTAACTCGCTTCACTTACATTTCTCCTCATATATTATCAATTCTGATACTCTGTTATATGCAATTTAACATTCAGTCTTTTTCCATTTTGCTAATTACTAACTATGCACTTCACATATATGATCTATCTCAGAAATTCACCACAAATCAATTTTCAAAAAAATTGTACCTGATTCTTCTATATAACAAACAGAACGTTTCAAGGATCTCCTTGCATCAAATTATTTTATGATCCTATATCAGATTACTCTCCTTGGCTATATAAATAGGTCTGCCCTTTAGTTCAAGATATATCCTTGCCAAGTATTCACCAATAATGCCCAAAATACAAATTATTACACCTGAAAAGAAAATCAACAGTATTAGCACCGTAGTAATATCTGACCAAGGTCTTAAACCAGTAAAACTCAAATATGCCAACTTTATCCCATACATTACCGAGATAATAACCACAAAAAAACCCATCCAAATCACCGCACGCAACGGTGTTGTTGCAAAACTCACAAATCCATGCCATGCATAATTAACAAGTCCCCAGAATGACCATTTAGTCTCGCCAGCATATCTTTCTACATTCTGATATTCTATCCATACCGTATCAAAACCTATCCAAGACATAATCCCCTTAATAAACCTTTCTCTTTCATTAAGAGAAATGATAGATTTAGCCACTTGTTGCGTCATTAATCTATAATCAGAACCACCTTGTACCAAATTCATTCCCGTTATTCTATTAATAATTCTATAAAATGCTTTAGAAAAAAAACTTCTAATAACAGGCTCTCCCTTTCTACTAATTCTTCTAGCACCGCAGCAATCATATCCTTCCTCAATCTTCTCAATCATTTGAGGCAATAATTCTGGTGGATGTTGTAAATCAGCATCCATTAATACAACATAATCACCCGAGCAATTCTCAAAACCAGCAAATATTGCAGCTTCTTTGCCAAAATTTCTTGCAAAAGAAATATATTTTACCCGATTGTCACCATATTCACTAACTAGCTTCTTAATATTATCTAAGGTTTTGTCCTTACTTCCATCGTTTACGTAAAGATAAGAATATGAATATCCCTCAATATTGGCGAGGACTTCGCTAGTTGCGATATAAAACTGTTCTACGCATTGTTCTTCATTATAACAAGGAACAATTATTTCAATATGCTTCATACTTAATCTTTCTCCAATCCCATAGTGTACTATTTTCTTTACCAGAACTTTAGAAAATTCTACTTCTGATCCTTTGACTGATTGAACATATTTTGGATGTTTTGTATAAAGTCTGGCGCAATCAATAGTATTATTCCTTTTGCATTCTTTATAACATTATCTATTATAGACATTTTCTTTCTATTACTATAGTCTAATACTAAATCATGCTTCTTTAATAGTCTTATTCCTTCATTCATCCATCTTCCCTTTCTGACTGCTTCAATATAAGGTAGTCGATACTTCGTACACTCTAAGATTAATAAACTATCAGCGCAATACTCCATACTACAATTACGTTCAAAGTACCAAGCTGATATCCCATCATCTACCGATTCTACAAAGAATTGAGAGCTCCATATTCCAGGCTGTGTGCACAAGCTATATGCTGTCCCTGGTTTTACTTGCTTATAATCCATGTTCTCTCCAAAAGTCATATATCTACTAAATGGTACTTTCGTCATTCGTATATTAACCGCTCCATACGTCTTCATATCAGTCAAGATTTGTTCTATATCCGAATTGCTAACGGATGCATTCAAGAAATAGTCATCCATAAAAAGCATTATATATGGCGACCCACACTCATATATGGCTTTTTTAATCATATTCGACCAACTTTCATCTACTATTACAACTTTATCGAAGACGTATTCATCTTCTCTCTCAAAAAAATCCGTCACAAGAACAATTTTGAATTCACAATCTGGATAGTACTTTCTAAAAAAATAAGAAAAATACCTCCACATATCTCTATTTTTATAACATGAGTATACCAATATGGATAATTCTTCGTTTTTAATATTCAAATCGTCCCTTTCCTTCCATGTTGCGTATATTAATCGCTCATCCGATTCCAATCATGATATTTCTGTTATAGTGGATATACCACCAAACACACTTTCACAGCATCATAAAAAACTAACACGTTAAACACATGTTAGTTAATTATGTTAATATGTTTAATTCTTACAAGATTCTATTTATTTCTTATATTCCTGCTCTTTTGTACATAAAATAACATTGTCCAAGAACAAAGTATAATTGCTCGGTAAGCACTTTGATATGATTAAACCTATTATATTCAAAGGTATAACTAGTATCCCAACAAAGAATGATCTTAAAACATTATATTTTATGCGTGCATAAATTTCATTCATTAAATACTCTATTCTCATTTGATAAAGTGTCTGTACATAATCACCAGATTTTTTATGATCCAATACTTTAAATCCATTTTCTTTAAGTAATCTATCAATTCCATAACTCGTATATCTTCTATAATCATATGGAATTTCATGTTCATTCCAAACAAAGGGTACCGTTAAAAGCACGTATCCACTATCTTTGAGTACTCTATGTAACTCAGGCAGAACTTCCTCCAAATATTCTACGTGTTCGAAAACCTGGCTAGAAAAAATACTATCAAATTCGCAATCATCAAAGGGCAGATGTTTACCATCATAATAGACATCTATCTTTTCTTCCTCATGTTGATGTCCACTGACCTTTACATCACAACCAATGTAAAGTTTGCAATTAACAAATAACTCACTATAGGGCTTGGAGCCACATCCAAAATCCAATAATTTTCCACCCATTTTCCCCGAAAAGTAAAGTATATTCTTATAAAGATTATATCTGGCAAAGAACCTTGGGTTAGAAAACAGTGCAATATACTTATTTATACCAGCAAAAACAAATCTAGTATTCTCATAATTGCTCTTTTTCATAATACACCTAAACGATTTCTCATTGTTAATTAAGCCCAATGCAACATTTTTGCTATATTTTTAACTAACTTAACATACATCTTGCGTGGAAGAATACTCTCAGCAAAGCCGAAAAAGAAATGAACCAAATTACTCCATGGCAAATTATCCTTGCTATATTTGAATTCGTTACACCACTTAGTTTTCTTTAAGTACTCATGCCATTGCGAATTGTAGGGTTCTTTACCACCTTTCAACCAAGGTACCCTACAAAAATACCCAGATATTAGATGAACAATAATCGGATTATTAATCGCTTTGTCTATCTCTTCTGGAGAATAATACCCTCCTTTAATGTTTCTTATTGAATACATTTCTGCACCACTAAAAGCCACCAGATTCAACACAACATTATACTCTAAAGGAAGTCTATATATTTTATCCATCTTCCCTAAACCGAGAGAAATCAACGTTTGATCTCCAGTAAACCACTCATTCAAATTTATAGTTTCCGAAAAGCTGCTCAAATAATCCGAAATACCAAGCTCTCTGTATTGAATCATATCAATTAACAATACCCCACAGTTGTATTCTTGACTTTTATCTGTATTATGTCTAGATCGTGATGTTGGCTGTTCCTTCACAACTCCTATTAGTTTCCCTTCTAAATCAGTAAAGTATAGATTCTCTATACTATCTTGAATGAGAATGTCACTATCTATATATAAAAGTCGATCAATATCTCCAAGTTCTTCTAAATCAAAAATCCGATAATAAGTAACTCTATTACCCTTAAATAATGGACATCTTAATTTGGAGAGTCTGTTTTCAACCCTCTCTCCCGTAGAAAATTCAATGCGAATATCCCCGTATTCATTTACTAATCTCAGAATTTCCTTTTTTGATGAGTCAGAAAGTTCACTTCCTCTTATATATATATTCAATCTATGCAATATATCCCTATTATGATCCAAGAGTGATAAAATTGTAACTGCCATTTTATCAGCATATGCCTCATTAGAACAAAACAAAACATTAATATTCATATTGGATTCAACTAAGTCTTTAGTATTCATTATATGTCCTCTTAAATCTTCTTTATATTCTTTAAAACTGTAATGGAGTATATTATAGCCACTCTAAAACATATGATAGGATGGACGAACCATGCAATATCATGAATTCTAATATATCCCTTTATTGCATCTACTAATGGGATAAAAAATGTGCTCATTATTAATCCTAAATATATCATTTTGTAACATGAAATATCATATTTATATTTCCTATATTCATTCTCTGAATAAAACAGCCGAATATTTCTTTTTAGTTTGCCAATAAAATGGTCTATAGAATCCGAATGCTTATGAATAACAGAGTCTTTAAGCATTATGTATGTATCAAATCCTTTTATTACAAGTTCCATGTTTGTATCCATATGATACAAGTAAGGGGTCCATGATGTAGAAATCAATAATTCCCTCTTAACCAAAAATCCTTGCGATCCTATGGTCAAAAGATTATCCTTACTAAAACGGATTTTCCAGTATAGTTCTGTCTCTTTCAAAACATCTCCTGGCAATGACCATTCTTGTTCCGTTTGCATCAGTTTGTCACGTCTATTCAAATAAAAGACTGTAGGATCATTTATGGCATATAGTGATGCATATCTATTAGCTAAACTATCATAAGTATTATAATCAAAATATGAAGCTTGTCCTCCGACTGCATTTTCCTCGACCACCGCAGTAACTAAATTGCACAGCCACTCTCTGTTTGGTAGCCTATTATCATCATCTATTAAAAAAATGTAATCTCCTTTTGCATGCTCAACTCCAATTGATTTTCCTCGTTCAATATTATGAGTTCCGTTGCTACATACAAAACACCCCCATTCTTCAGCGATCTCTCTAGTATTATCCGTAGATTCATCATCTACTATAATATACTCTATTCTATTCTGTGGATAAGTTTGTTCTTTTATACTTTTCAAACAATCCGGTAGTCTTAAAGCACTGTTATAACACGGAATAATAACTGAAATAAGCGGATAGTCCTTTACAAATATTTCATCACTCATTTTAATATGCGATGCCATAGATTAGCATCATTCCTTTCATAACTCTATACCTAATCTTTTACATATTCATCTTAACAATAAACAAATTTCAATCTCCTTTTATTACCTTGTACCAAAATCAGACAGATGTCCAAAGACCTTTCCAGCGGCACGAAATATAAACTTTACATCATCTAGCGATCTAATTCCTGCTATCCTGTGCCAGATAAACTCAGGATTAAATGCCACTTTATATACCGCCTGTACAGCTTCTTTTATCTTTTCTGAACCAACTGGGGTTTTCATAACAGGCATTCTTTGATCAAAATCCTCATAATTATCCGTCAATAACCAATCATTTTGTTTGCATTCCTCATAGAGTGGAGTTCCAGGATAAGGAATTAGAACAGTCGCTTGAAGTGTGTGAGCCAAATTCTTTTTAAGTATCATCTGTCCGAGTTTAACTGTATTTTGAATTTTATCCTCGTCTTCCCATGGATAACCAAACATCAATGTGATGTGTGGGGAAAGTCCTGCCTTCTTGGCCATTTTTAAGCTTTCAACCATTTCTTCGATCTTTTCGTCTTTCATTATCCTGTCCAGTGTTTTCTGATTGGCTGACTCCATGCCAAAAAGTACGAATCTAAACCCTGCTTCTTTCATGAGTTTATAATCATCATATGTTAAAGCACATAAGCGCATGTTGCAATCCATTATGACCTTTTTATTATAACCACGTTCTATCATTCCCTTGCAAAAAGTTCTTAACCATTCTCCAATAGGAAATGCCCCAGAATCATCCATAATTTCACGAACACCATACTTCTTGATAAGCATTCCAACTTCGTCTAGTAATGATTCAGGGCTTCTAGTAAGGAAATTTGGATACATTGTTGTCCAACTACAAAATGTACATTTATGATGCCAACAGTCCCTGGCGACCATAGTGTATGTTCCGGGCAATTTAGAGTAATTACCATTCTTTTCACTATATAGATACCATTTAGTAAGATCTCTGTCGATCAGAGGAAGCGTGTTCAGATCTTGGTTAAGAATAAATCTTCCAGTATTTTCAATTCTGCCCTCTGCTGTCCGATAATACACTCCCTTCGGAAGTGAACTAACTATATTGCTAACGTTATCTCTATCATTCTCAATAGCGATACAAAGATCTCTAAGCAAAAAATCATAGTTTCCCCCGGTGATTACATAATCAACAGGACAACTGTTCATTGATTCTTCTGGATAAGCCGTTACGTGATCCCCAACCAAAACTACAATTGTGTTCGGTGATATTGCTTTCAGTTCACGAATTATTTCCCAGTGCATTTTTATAACTGGTGTCTTTGACTCTATCATAACAAGATCAAAAACTTCCGACTTATAATACTCTCTGTATCTATCAAAAGTCCATCCTTCAGCAATAGCATCATTCCAAACAGTATCAAATCCTGCCTCCTTAAGCATAGTAGCTGCATATGCAGGGACAATTGGATAAATATATGTTGGATTATTAAACCATTGGAATTGTCTATTCTGACCCAGCAATGGAGTCCCTTTTTCGTTTTCAATTGGGGGGTAACTAATAGCGATTTTCATATTCTTCCTTGTTTCTTTTTACACTCATATAGAATAACCGAACCTAGTCCTGTAAAACACTTTGGCATCTGCTTTTTCCCGATATAGCCACGTTTGCTGATTACGCTAAATCCATGAAAGTCTAACATATCTAGCATCGCCCTATATGACACCCCCCTTATATGATGGATTGGTATATTGGGGGGATTATTTCGAAATCCCATTCTTCCCGTGCCAAAATTCGCTTTCTCATTTGAAACTTCTAATATATGTGGTTGATATCCGAATAATAATTCTATCCTAGAAAATAATGAAGCCAAATTCGGAACCGCGATAAAAAACACCCCGTCTTTATCAATTCCATTATGTGCATTTTTGATTAATTCATCCGTATTATCTACATGTTCAAGTACCTCAAATGCAAATATACAATTATATACTTTCTGAGTCTTAATCGGTCTCTCTATATCTTCAGTAGTAAAGTTAATATATTCTGGTATAATATTGGGTGAATTAATATCTATAGAATCTATATTTATGCTGAATTTTTTATAACGCTCATAAAGAATCCTTTCCCAGTCAAATTTTATTCCCGATCCTATATTCAACACATTAAATTCAACTAGATTATCCGCAAACGCATTTATTCTTTCTAAAACATAAGGATAATATGAACGAATAACCGAAAAATCTCCCGCTTGAAAACCGATATTACTCATATGAATTTGTTACCTTTCCAATTCTTTTGAAAACAGTCCTCTAAGGAAGCAAATCCCATAAGAGATATGCGTAATAAAAATTCCCACCAAAGAAATCATAAACAAAACAATACTGTCACATTTTCTCAGACTGTATCCGCATAAAGCAAAATAAATCACCAAAACACTACAATATATAACCCACAAAAACGGAAATATTGGACAAAGAATAAGTCCGCCAAGCAGACCAACATCAAATAAAGTCGGTATGAAATAGCTTAATCGTAGAGATGTTTGTGGGAGTTTTTTTGCAAAAAAGCCTCTATGTTTCGCATAATTAGTAATCTGTTTCAAATGTCCCCTAAACACTTTTCTCCTATGATGAAAAACCAAGACATTAGGATCATAAACAAGTCTTTTTCCAGTGTTAACGATATCCATACAGAGTTTAGTATCCTCTCCCGGATAGAATTCAGAGTCAAATCCACCTACCTGTACAAAAGTATCTTTCTTAACAATAAGATTCACGCTAGGAATATCATCGTCATATCTGAACCTCCCCGGTATGTATCTATATGTATACTGCCCGCTACACATAAAACTCTCAAGTATTTTTCCGCTTGCTTGATACAACAACGAATCGTTTGGTTCAGTAACCGCTGGACCACCGACTGCCCCTACATCATCTCTTTCTAATACATCCACTGCACTTCTTAACCAATCACTCCTAGGATAAGCATCATCATCTATAAATGCAAATATATCACCTGTAGCATACTTCATGGCCATATCTCGCTTTTGAGCTGGTCCAGTCTTTCCGCTCGGAATAATTCTAATCCGTTTGTCTTGAAATAATGGATCATTCAGTTCTTCTTGCGATATATCATCCGGAAATATAAGCAATTCAAAATCTGTATAATCCAATTCCATATGATGAGGAACGGCCTCTCTTATATAATCGTTTATTGCTTTCACTGGTATTATTATTGATACTTTTTTCATATAATATCTCAACTATCTGTTATTGGCTATTCCATAAGAAACTTGCGTTTTTATAACAACCACATAGGTATCTGTATCTTCAAACCTATACACATCAAAATCACCATATTGCAAGTTATCGTGTTCTTTTTCTATTTCATCATATTTTGCTTGTATTCTGTCAATCACTTCCCAATTAGGATACTCTAGATTGACTCCTTCGTGCGTTTTGATATGTCCCCTAATTGACATATCCCCATAACACCAAAGATTTGTTTCCAAATCAGCTGTTAATGTATTATAAAGATCTGGTTCGATTCCTAATAAACTGGTAGTATCATCAGAATTGGCAATCTCTACGAAATTCATAAAGTACACTTTATTCTCAGTATAATCAAATTCTCTAATCGAATCTAATGTAGCTAGAATTCGTGTGCATAAAGCCGTATCTCGCTCAGCCACATAATGTGCTGCGCTCCATACGATATTATCTGTTACAGCAAATCCATATACTACCAACCCCATATTGATTAGCAAAATAATAAATATCATTTTGCTAAGTCTAGTCAGCTTTTCTTTTTCCCATAATGAATCTACTATCATTTCTCCAATCACAACTGCCCCGCACAGAACAAATCCCCATTGCATTCTATGTTGCCACGAATACTGAAATTCAGGACTTACTACACTTATTGCAGAAACAGCAATTGGTAGTATTGCCACGCATAAGAATAATAAGATAGCTTTCTTAATATGTTTATATACTCGTCTATAATAGAATAGCCATGCTACTCCCACAGCTTGTATAATATAACTTATCTTAAGAGTAAACTTAAGCTGAGGTATTATAGCCATCGTGCTAGTATGAAATTTTCGTGTTTTATTAAATGCTGCAATTATATTTGGTAATAAATTTCTTACCCACATGCCTGTTATTGCACCATCTCCCCCCTGATATGACGATAATTCTACATGTGCTTCACTTATATAATGTGCATAAAAAATTCCCGCATATATAATAAACACACCACCTAATAAGACCAGTATATACCTTGAAATATCCTTAATAAGATCTTCAAATTCTATACTCTGTATACAAAGGATCTTTCTGATAACAGTGTATATCATCAAAACAAGCATACTCGTGATATTTATAGGTAGTATCGACAGTCCTAGGCCACATAACACAATAGCTAGCCCCACCCTTCCCTTCTCACATATATACACAGATAGAACCGCCAACAACACAGAAATCATATATCCAAACCCCCACAAAGACATGAAAGCTGTAATTGTAGGGAAAACTGCTATCAACGCTCCACATATCATTGTTCCCAGATTGGACTTGACATGTAATATATCCACAAAAAGAATTGCCACTATTGCTACGCAAATTACTATTATGACACCACTAAAAAAGGGATTTCGAAACCAAGATGCCAAATAATGTACATATTGCCATCTAGCAGATCCTAATCCCGTAATAAACTTATCAGAGTTATATGGATTCAACATATCATAATACACTACCACCGTATCATCATTCAGTAGCATATTACACATAAAATAAAGATTTGCAATCAAGCAAAAGATAATCGCGCTGATTCCCGCATACTTCTGTTGTTGTGTCAAAGTGATATTTTTGAATAAATCTTTTTCTATTTCCATATTCTTACCATTTATGCACATCTTTTAACAGATTAACAGTCATAAGATTAAAAGTCAATTCTTACATCTCTTTCGATTCTTAATTTGAAGATAATCCTTTTTCAATCGAAATACCAACGCTTTCCTTTCCTTGTGTTCAAGCCCCAACAACCACAATATCGCTTTAAATATATTATTCTCTTTCTTCTCCCAAAAAGCTGCTACAATGAATCCGACCAAATACTCATTCCATAAATTCTCATATTTTGTCCCAGATATGTGTCTGCATACATTTATCGCCTTTTTTATAGAATCCAGTTGATGTTCTATCGAATTCGATGAAAAGGAATTCCCCAATGTTACCCCTTTATCATATACAGCAGTTTCTTCATCAATAAAGTTTACTTTACCAAATTCAATCAATAATGCTTGAATTATAATGTCTCCTATGCCACCCTCATCAAAATAGTGCAGCAATTCTGAATTATCAGCGAAAATATTACGGTATACTAAAGTACAGGTTGGATACCTTTTGATATCTCCTCCATTCAACATATCCTCTTTGGATTCTGAATCGCTATCACAAAAAGGATAACTTGTTTCTTTACCATCGACCATCATTTTACATCTAGTGTAGCTTGCACTATACTCGTGATGTTTTTCTAGATAGGACACCTGCATCTCAAGCTTATTGTTATCAATCCAGTAGTCATCTCCTTCGCATACAGCAATATACGCTCCTTTTGAACGTTTTATTAAATCCTGACTATTCTTGTTAGCTCCTAGATTTTCTTCGCGGCAAATTGGAACAATTTTATCAGGATACCTTTCCGCATATTTCATTATTACCATTTGACTATGATCAGTAGAAGCATCATCGCCTATTAGCAATTCATATCTATATTTTGTTTTCTGATGTATAACTCCTTCTATCGCTCTAGCTATGGTATCTTCATGATTATATGATAGCATAAGAACAGATACCACTATATCATCATAATTATTCATACATTTCTACTTTTCTACTAACTTAGCGAATTGTCTTCCATACGTTACTGCATGTTTGATTCCATATTCATATTTCTTAGGTTTGTCATAATAATCTTTCCAAAGATTGCGCATAATATCACTTAATTCAGTAAAAGAATCCTTTTCAAAGAGTATAGTATGTTCATCAGCCTGCTCTCTATGAACAGGGATATCAGACATTACTGTAATCTTCCCCAATGTTTTGGCATCTTCAGCGCTTGTTCCCCACCCTTCAAAAAGTGATGGTTGTACTAAAGCTATAGCGTGTCTCATTAATACCAGCTGATCATTCCTTGGTATAAGTCCTAGAATCTTTATATTATCCCTTAGATCATATCTATCAATCAGTTCTTCTATCTCACCAAAAAATGCTGGATCTTTCGCATCTTTGGTCAATCCTGTACATATGATCTTAAGATTTATGTCATGTTTTTCTTTTGCTGTTCTAACAGCTTCTATCATACACTTATGATTTTTGTGTCTGTAAAACTGATTAGATACAATGAAGTAATTATCTTCATCTATATTGTACTTAATCAGTATCTTTTTTATATCTCCGTTTGTATCTTTCTCTTCAATTGCAGATATAAAATGAACGACTCCAACATTTTCTGAATATTCAGGATACAATCTGCTATAAGTACCATAAGCATCCTGACTGCTGAGTACCAGCTTGGAGTGATTCATTGCTATCTCTCTGAAATAAGAATCTCTAAATTCTTTTTCTGCTTTTGAGAAAAACTCTGGATAAAAGACATGTTGAAAATCAGGTATCCAAGATATGCTCTTCTTTCGATATATACTTTTAGGAGAGTAACTTGGGTATATATAGTCTATTCGGTTTCCATATATCCTAAGTATCCACTCCAGTTCGCGCAAATTTCGAGTTATGAATCCTCCCCCTTTGCTCCACGGTCTTTCCTTTGCATATATAAAACGAACATTATCATAATCTTTGCAAAAGTCAAACAAATCAGCTTTTTCCTTAGGTGTGTATATGAATACCTCATAACGATGTTTTCCATCAATTTTTGCATATTCAAGGAACTGGTACACTATGTTTTTAACATAATATACCGCTCCAATCCATATATTGTCACTATATGCCTTGAATAAGATTCTCATATATTCGTTATCCAATCCACGTAGTTTTTGATTCCGGCTTCTATATCTGTTCTGGGTTTAAAACCGTATTTTTTAAGTTCGGATATATCCGCACACCAGTTAAGCGGATCTCCTTCCCTAACGATACCATTGAAAGATATTCTGTCTTTTGAAACGCCTAAAACTTCAGCATATTTGTCCGCTATATCCTTGATATATACTTCCTTACCAGAAGCAACATTCCATATATACGAGTCCAGATTTGAAACAGTAGCAGCTAAATATATAACCTCTGTAAGATCATCGATATATATATAATCCCTGCTTTCATCTCCGGTTCCCCACATTTCCATCTTACCTGTTTTCTTAACTTTCTGATAAAGATCCCAAAATATCTGCTTTCGAAGTCCAGGTCCGTATACAGAGAATATTCTTAACGTAATTATATTGAATCCATAGGTATTGTTAAAAAACTCACATATATCCTCTGACATCTTCTTGTGAAGTGCATACGGAGATAATGGCTTACATTTTGATGATTCCTTGACAGGCAATATATCAGGATTTCCGTATACTGCCGCACTTGAAAGTTGAATAAACCTTCTGCTTGCCATTCCACATTGCTTCATCGCAAAAAGAATCTTATGGACTAAAACCGTGTTCTCCTGTAAATCTCCCTCAGGATGTTCAACAGAATTGGGAACATTAGCCTGCCCGGCACAGTTTATTACAATGTCCGGATCATTCTTCTTAAGATAATCATCTATATCTTCCTGCGTTACATCAAAGATATCCGTCTGATGCTTTCCGTTACCAGCAAATCTGTCTATCCCGATCACATCATAACCGCGTTGTTCAAAATCGCTTGCTACGTGATCTCCTATGAATCCGTTTATACCTATAATAAGAACTTTCAATACAAACTCCTTAACAATAACAACCGCCTTCAAGCGTTCTCATAGTCGGATTAATCTCATCATCTGATGGTCTGGTCCAATACTCATTGACCATAGTATCATATACACCGCCATAACTCTCCCAGCGCTTGCCCTGTATACCAAATAAAAGCTGTGTTACTCCACCTAAGTGAATTGCACATTTGCCCATCTTCTTTATTTCCGACGCAAGAGGGAATCCGTATGCACCGCACCCGATTATTGCCACATCAAAATCTTTTTTCTTACATTCGTTAAGCATATAGTCATAAGCTTCAAACCAGTTGCTAAATCCTTCCGCTCCTCCGCCTATTGATTGAACTGCTCTAAGTGTGATCAATTCAAAATCTGGAAGTATTCTAACATCAACATCTTTGAACAGTTCCTCTCGATGGTTATTATACTGATTTTTTATAGTAACATCAAATGGATGAACGACAAGTACTTTTTTACCTTCTAAAGCATATGTCCATGGCATATTATTCTCATCAAATTTTTCCAGATTCCATGGTTCCAGACTATGTAACCACGTCACTTCGGCCTCATGCGCATATCTGAGCAAAAACCATTCTTCCATATAGTTGTTCCATGCACCAGCTATATTAAGTTCTTTAGCACACTCAATATTCAGATTAACAAAGCGTTGTCCAAGTTCCATGTCTTGAGGAAAAAAACCTGCCATTATGCTCAGATCACGCAGGCATTCTTTTCTAGCATCTGTTCGAAAAGGGAAGAATTTATGTCTTAGACTGTAAGCTATGATATTCATCTCGTTTCCGCCAACTCTTCCGATAAAACACGGCGTTGAACTATCAATAAAACTATATATCCTTTTATTCACTTCCGCTGGCGTAAGAAGTTTTCTTCCTGAATATCGCTTTTCTGTCTGGACAAAGTTTTTATGTGTTTTCTTCTCTATTCTCTTATTGTTGTGATACTTTATCTCATATGGAATCCATGATGCATCAAATCGTCCCATCATCTTTTACATCCTTTATATATACAGCGGGATTACCTCCGACCATCGTCCATGGTTTTACATCCTTTGTAACAACGCTACCAGCAGCTACTATGGCTCCCTCTCCTATAGTAACACCCTTAAGGATAATGCAATTCATACCTATCCAAGCCTTAGAACATATCTTTATCGGAGCTGTCTTTACCGCATCCCAGTTCTTGTTTTTTATATTATCACCATATTCACAGTGATCTTTGTATTCCTGTAAGGTATCGTTCTTTCTTTCGCTCCATTTAACAGAGTGCGAGTTATGATCGTAAACAGTCGCTCCCCATGCTATAGTTACATCATCCTCAATGATAATTGACGAACGACATATAAATATGCTTCCGCCAATATGAACACGATCGCCAATAGATATGCTTCCGGTATTAGTCTCAAAAACATAATGGCCCGCTAGTACGCAGTTGTGCCCAATTGTAAAATATTTATGGTCTGCATCAGGATTCATAAACGAAATATTGAAAGAAGCATCATAGCAGTTGTCTTCGGGAAGATTTCCAAACTTTTTCCACTGTTCAAACTGCCTTTTTCGTACTCTATTTCGATGTTTGTCTCTAGCAGACTGAAGCATCTTTTTTATCATATCTCTTCCTTTCGACTATGCAAATAATCAGCAGACATATTACTGTACTCAACGAAACTATTAAACCGATCTTTAATCCCGGTGTTTCATACCTGAATTCTATATCATGTTTACCATCAGGTATCGTAATTCCAAGAAAAAGGTCATTCGCAGCAAAAGTCTTAACGTTGTTTCCATCAACATACGCTTTCCACCCTTTTGTATATGGAATCGACATACATAAAAAAGCATTTTCAGGGTAATTCAAAGAATATTTTATAGTATTTCTGTCTATCTTTATATCATTTACACTGTTTTCCTTAAGCTCTGCTATGTTTCTTTGAAATACCGAAACAACATCTAATTCTTTTAAATGAAACTGATTTTGATCTAGTCTTCTATCACTAAGGAATTCTACATTGACCACGGTATCTTCTTGATAATAGCCTAGATTAATACTATCGATTCCTTCACCCCATATTTTTTTCACATATCCATCAACAATCACTATCCCGCTAAACATGTAATCATCAATAGAAAGATACGTTTCTTTATTTTTTCGACATAGACATTTCAATTTGTATTCTTTTCCATTTTCTGTTAAATCCGACGAGATATTTATTATATCAGAATTTATATTAATACTTTCGTCTATATACTGTTTTTGAGATAATGCCTCACCGTATGCCATAAATTCTGTCATGGCTACTTGTTTCTCAATCGGATCCAGCTGTTCAAATTCTTCTGCTGATATTTGTTTGTTATATATATATGCCATAGGAAGAATACTTTCACTATTATATACTATTATGTCATAGTCAGACAATGATTCTGATTTCTCGAAACCATACGGAGGCAAATACTCTCCATCTTTTCCAGAAAATATATATTTTACCGAGGCAAGTGATTGAAGAATACTTCTATTATCAAACCCAGTAATCAAATATGAATCACCAAGTCCCAATTTATTTCTCCCATTGACATATCCGGAATTAACAATACTAAAATACTCTGTCGTAGTCGAATATCCACTGTTCATTGAAACATTAAATACATTTTCTATGAAATTATATGTTTTAACATTGTCTATTCGATAAAAGTCGCCACTATCCATATTCTGAATATCAAGAATTATATCATCATTATTGCAAAGACTATTTATATCATAATTGATCACATTAGTAATCCATGTCAAAAATGCACATGCTATAGCAATGCTAGTTATTAAAATTCTTAACAGTTTTTCAGATTTTCTTCTAAATACATAGACTAAAAAAATGACCAGGCTACAAACGAAATAACCAGCAATAGAGTTTCGATAGCATCTTTCAGTCAATTTATTATCTAGAATTCCAACTAAAACTATTAAAAGAAAGATGGTCCAAATAGTTATCAAAGTTGCTTTTTTAGGGCAAACAATTTCATCCCACGCTTCTACAACACAAGCCGATCCCATGACAGTTAGTACTATTTCCCATCTTCCATATACATTTCCGCCCATACCAGACATTATCCATGCCACTATTGGCAAGCAATAACAGATTCCACCTATGACTATCCATAGTATTAGTCTTTTGTTTCTTTTTGCCACCAATACCACAAATAAACATATAAAACCTATTATTGGAATAGCGGCCATCCCTCTAGCATCATCTGTAACATAAAAGATTCGATAGAATAGTCTCTTGTATTCTTTAAGTGAATACAAAAACCTTATGTAAGAGCTTGCTCCAGAAGCCTGTTGTCTATTACTGTTAAGTATTGAAATGCCAACAGGAAACAATATGATTGCAGAACAAAGCATTCCTGTTAAATACGATAACCCTATTCTAATAATTCTTATTCGCTTATCTTTATATACTGTTAGCAATGATAAGGCATATATACATGCAGTAATGGAAATAATATACAAAAAATAAACATTTGTACACGCAAGAAACATAACAGATATGGTTAATATGATATGACTATACTTTTTTCTTTCATAACATCCGATTATCGCCCATAAAATCAACGGCAAATACATCATCGCATGAATGAATATTATATGGCAGTTAGCCTCCAATGCAAAACCTGAAAAGCAATAAACAAAGGCTGCAACTACATAACTTTCGCTTTTCCTTTCAGGTAAAACTCTATATCCATACAATATCATTGCAATTCCGGCAAGATATAAACGGAAATAGAAAAACTCCGTATAAAAATACGGCATAACTCTATGACTTGCAAACACCGTCAGCAAATAGAATGGATCTCCCAAACCATAATAATTCAAGGTGGTAAGAATATCATCACCCATTCCGATATTCAGATCATACATCGGAATGTCTATCCGTCCATGTATCAATGATGATAAGACGTTTTTATATAAATCAGATATGTACAGCATGGCGCGGTAATGCTGATTTATGCCATCCGTGCTGCCTAATACAATTTTATGGCTGATGCACGTATATACAGCAAATAATCCTATACCTATAATATAAATAAATGAGAAAAGCTTAATACTCTTTTTCATTGATAAACAAATCCATCCAAAACTTCTGATTTATCGCATAAATCTTGTATACATTTTTTGTATTGGTTTATATTCTTATAATCGCCTCCGAAGTGAACCCCATCCGGAAACATCTCTTCAGGATAAAAAGCTACACATCTAAAGTAATCCTCAAATAATGAATCTGTTTCTTTTTCTAAATTCTCAACCAATATACGATTTCCATCCGTATCCACGATAGGGCATGGTAATACATGAAGGGTTACATTTTTTTCCGTACAAATCTTCTTTAGATCGTTCAAATAATACTCTGCCTCGGACGAGATTATTCTATTGCTTTTTTCTTCTATGGCCTTGATTCTATTCTGGTTAAAAAACAAGTATATTTTGTTATTTATACATGAACTGTCCAAAAACTTTATAGCATTTCTCTGCATAAAAAGCTTTCCGTAATAATCCGTCATGTCTTGTATGGTCTGTTCGGATAGTAGATTCAGTTTTTCTGTTTTTCCAAAAGGTTCAATTAGATAACTATAACTCATATCCGAGTTATATCCAGATGTGAACGCATTAGGAAGCATTATAAGATAAACATCCGTCGCATCCGGATGTGCTTCCAAAAATAATCTCGCCAAAATATATTGACCATCCATTGTTATCGCCTGATTTGTACCCAGTAAGAGATATTCTTCATTTATATTCTGAAATCCATTAAATATCTGATGACATACTGAGTCCCCAAGTATAATCTTTGAATACCCATTTTGTTCTTCAGCCTTATATATTGCTGGACATATTTCAGTAGAACCGATATTTCTATATCCAGTAGCAAAAAAGACTCTGCCCAATACATTATCACCAATATCCGTAAATGAAAATGCATCTATTACAATAAGGATTATAACAAATCCCGCAACAAATCCTGTTATTCTCTTTATAAGGTTTATTTTATTAATCATCAGAAGTTTGCGTATATAAATCCGGTTGCCTGACCCATACCGTATATCTGAACAACACTGATCACTATCCATATCAGGCATACATAGCATACGATATACCTCTTTGATACTGATAACGAGAAGAATAGATCGTATGATATCCTACCTTTTTCAACTAATATTTCAAAGACTAACAGCGTCATACAAGCAAATATAATTCCACAAAGTTGCAATCTTCCCCATCCCAGTAGGATCACATCGCCATTTACTAGGCTACTAACTCTAAAGTCTAAAGTTATATGTTTAATTATCCCTAAAGCCTGCTTTGTATCTGAAGCTCTAAAAAAGATCCATGCGAATGAAACTAGGGCAAATGAAATTAATATTTTAATAATCCTAATAGCTTCGCTGTTTGAATCATCACCCTTAAACAGTTTGTTCTTAACATCACCGATCACACGGTATATTCCGTGAATAATACCCCATACTATAAAATGTATACCTTGTCCATGCCATATTCCACTTACAAGAAATGTGATCAATATATTGATTTCTTTTCTTATAAAGCCTTTTCTGTTGCCTCCGAGAGGAATATATATATATTCTTTAAGCCATGTGCTAAGGCTTATATGCCACCTTTGCCAGAATTCCCTGATATTCTCTGACAAATACGGTCTTCTAAAGTTCTCATAAATGCTAATACCCAATATCTCAGAAATACCCAGTGCGATATAACTATATCCAGCAAAATCTGTATATATCTGAACGGAGTATAATAAAATGCCTATAAGGCATATGCTTCCAGCGAGTCCAGAATAATCTCTGTATACCGCATCCACAATAACAGCACTCCTGTCTGCAATAACATATTTCATGAAATATCCGATCAACAGATAAATGAAACCTTTATATGCCCTCTTTTCATCAAATGTTTTCGGAAATACAAATTCCGAGAACAATCTGTCACTTTTTTCTATCGGTCCGGCTGGTAAGAGAGGAAAATATGCTACAAATAGAATATTGCTAAACAAATCCTTTTGAGCTTTTTGTCCCTTGTAAACATCTACAACATATCCGATAACTCTTAGAGTGTAAAATGATATACCAAGCAATGTGATATTCATTATCCTTGATATTATCATAATCGCTATCGATAGAATTATCGTAGCAAATGTAAAAACAGTTCTTGGACGTTTATCCGGATCATATATGCTCGAATAAATGTATGAAATAAACGAGAATGCTATAACCGCTATCAATGTCCCTAGACTCTGGCAATAAGCAAAGAATAAACTTCCCAGAAGCAATACATACTTCTGAAATTTAGAAGGAACCACATAATATATGATGATAAAAATCGGTAAAAAGATCAAAAATTGTCCGTTAGCAAATAGCATTGTGATTTGCCTCATATTCCTCTCTGCTAAGGAATGGATACATATCGTCTACCTCGGGAGAAACCATAGTTCCATCGTCTAGTCTTCGTGAAGAAAGCTTTGGTTCAAAATTCTGAGTTTCATCCACTATTACTTCACATATAACCGGTCCGTCGGTTCCTAAAACACGTTCAGGGATATTAGCTATATCAACCTCACTGCTCACTCTGACATAAGGTATATCAAAGGCATATGCCACCTTCTCAAAATCAGGAAAGCTTATTCCATTGCCATCGCATACCCCCACTAGCGGCGGTTTGAACAGATTATTCTGCGTCTGTCTGATAGAGTGATAACCGTTATTGTTGATGATAAATATCTTCAGATTCAGATTGTTATATCTAACCGTCTGCAATTCCTGAAGATTCATCATAAATGAACCGTCACCATCTATGCATATAGTCCTTTGATTATCTCTAGCAATACAGGCACCTACTGCCGCCGGGAAGCCATATCCCATAGCAGCACATCCGGAATTTGTAAACAATCTCTGCCCTTGTTTTATTACCGCAGTCTGAAAAGTAATAACACAGGCACTACCATTTCCACATATTATTGCATCGTCAGCGTTTAACAGTTCAGTAAACTTTTTTACAAATACATATGGATTTAGTTTTTCTTTTCCATAGTATTCCGGTAAATCTGCTGGATATCTTGAATTGATATCTCTACACCATTTAAGCCAATCAGAATGCTCGCCACAATCATACTCTGAACCAAGAATTGCATATATAACCACCTTTAGATCTGCATGGATTGGCATATCTGCATGAACAGTAGGTTTTCTTAGTTCTGCATCATCTATATCAACCACAATCTTATATGCATTCTTGGCGAATGATCTATAATTGTAGCTTATCTGTCGTATGTTCATACGACACCCAAGCACTAACATAAGGTCTGCATTCTGTACTACAAAATTTCCTCCTCTTGTGCCCACGCTTCCCGGTCTTCCGCAATAATACGGATTATCATCCGCCAAAAGATCATGTGCATTCCAAGCTGTCACTACAGGAATCTTTAATTTGTCAATAAATTTCAAAAGCTCATCCGTTGCTCCCGCCAGTCTTACACCAGTACCTGCAAGAATGACTGGTCGTTTTGCTACGCGGATTCTATCTGCTATTTTGCTGGTAAAACTTTTATCATATGCCGGATTCTGTTTAGCATCATCCTCATTCGGATCGTATCCTTGCATGTCATCAGTATCGACAATGGCAGCCTGAATATCTATAGGAACATCAATCCAAACAGGTCCCTTTCTTCCGCTGTCACACAGATACCATGCCTTTTCCAGATGATATCTGATGTCTTTTGCTTCAGTTATCATGACAGCATACTTTGTCATGTTCTTTACTGAATCAATTATCTGAAATTCCTGATCCCCCAATTGTCTAAGCGGTACATCCGTAGACCAAGTAGTCGTCTCTCTCTTAACCTGTCCTGATATAACAAACATAGGGATAGAGTCCTGCCATCCGCCCACAACACCGGTTATAGCATTGGTTCCTCCAGGGCCTGTTGTTACACAGACAAGCGCTACGTTTCCTGACAATCTTGCATACCCTTCGGCAGCAATAGAACTGGCTTGTTCATGATGATTATATATACATGTCAATCCCTCTTTATGTCCAAAGGAATCGTTAAGATGCATAGCTCCTCCACCTGTTACGGTAAAGACGTGCTTTACACCATGATCAACCATAAATTGTGCTATATAATCCGATACTTTAATCTTCATGGTTTTTCCTCAATCACCCAATTGTTTATATCTGAAACATTCCCATTAATTGTATATTTTGTGTAGGGAATGTCTCCTGTTCTATAGAATTCAAACTCTCTTATTCTTGTTTCATCAGAGCTAATCTCTTCATATGTTTTACCATATGATTCATTGTTTCCATGAACTGCTTCTATTATTGTTGCAAAAAAATCATCATGAGATACTGGCGCATCTGAAAAGATTACACTTCCTCTAGAATCTCTTCCTTTTACCATTAATATAGGATTTGATGTATTTCTTATCAGCTTTCTATCTTCTCGTTTTTTCTCATCATCATTGATAAGATTCTGTCCGTGATCGGCTGTAATGATGATCACACTGTCATCATATATACCAAGTCTTTTTAATTCTTCTATATAGTTAAAAACAATCTTAATCGCACCTTTACCGCAGGAATATATGTCTGAACTGTTCATCTCTATATTCTCATCAGTATTGAGATCATGACAACCACTTAAATGATAAAATCTGAATGCGCCCGTCGCAGATTCATCTTTAAGTTCAATACCGTTATCAATCAGGTATTTATTAAATATATAATTGTTAGTATCATACATATTATAATCATTTACCTTAAGCATTTGAGTCATGTCACCGGATGAAAAATGAAAATGATTCTTTAGTACAAATGGGGACATTTTATAGCGCGAACACTCTGTCATGCCTAAAAATGTTTGAAACACCCTACATCCTCCTCTTGATTTGACATAATTAAAAATGACATCGCTATAATTTCTAACTGCTTGAGGATCAGAATATATACCTATACTGTATCCATTGTTGGATATATCATTTAAAAATGTACTATTTGCATAAGAATACTCAATATAGTCATATTCTGTCATACCATATTCCCATTTAACATCTGTAAGTAAATATGGTATAGACATGAATGTAAATCCGTATCTGCTGGTTTGGTTTGTGTAGCAGGTAAATCCATCCAGAGGTTCTAAAAAATCCGGATCATCTTTTAATATCTCATCTAGGATCTGTTCATCATACCAATCCAAAACAAAAACGATCACATTGTCTTTATCACTGAGTTCAAAAACGTTTTCACGCGTGAGAATATCAGTGTTTTCTTCTTTTTCCATAGAGAATGCCAGATATCCGATAGTAAATAATTGTATCAGCGAAAGATAAACTACCGCTATGCATATTACCTTAATTAGTTTTTTGTTTAACTTACTATAGATTACAATTATCAAAGAACATACGAATATCCAGATAATAATATTGATAATTCTCTGTTGACTACTCCATATCTGTTCGCTTCCGTCCATATTGGATAGTTTTCCGTTCAGGAAATTCTCCTGCATATAGCCCATGAAGGATATTGCAAAGATTATAAGAATCCAAATATCAAAAATCTTATCAGGAAGGATTACTGTCCCGACTGCAACCATTAATACACAGATTGTCAGCGCGCACATAAAAAGTGTTAGGAAGAAATAGATATATCTGATATGAAATTCTTCTGGATTTGTTAGATACAGTTTATTGGGTATATAAATGACTACCTCTACTGCCCAAAAAACAATAACGCTGAATCCTTGACGCAGCCTGTATCTCTTGTCTTTCTTTGATAGATCAGAATAACGGCTAAGACTATTTGCGGGAATAAAAGCACATAGTATGACGCCAATCACTCCGGATATAACGCATACAATGTTGGGAATCATTCCATTTGCCATGAAGACGACAGTATTTATGCTAAACATGACTGCCGCGGCAAATTCCAATTTTGTAGGCAAATGCTCATACCTATTCTTAATCTTTGATATTAAAAATGGAATCAAAATCGCTATACCAAATATCGGAATGCAATAATGAATATAAGTTAACTTAGAATTTTCTTCAAAACTCTCGAATATCGAAACAGATGCCTCTCCGAGTATACTTTTTACTATAGTCATTAACAGATAGAAAAGCTCAACATAAACAATAGCATATGCTGACACCGATCCATCTTTATTTAGTTTTTTTTGTATTAAAGTAGCGATCAGTGCCGGGAAAACAAAAAAATATAAACAACTGACCAATATTGTGAATTCCACAATCTTACTCCCTCATTCAAATCAATATAGTGTTGTGGTCACAAAGCAAATATCCAAATCTGCTCCATGTTTCCTAAGTCCCCGCCTTACATCCTCATTGATTTCCTGAGCAAGTTCCTTACTAAAAGTATGTTCCATATTGGCATTGATATAGTTAGGAAGCGCGGTCTTCTCATATCCGTCAAAACCTGCAAGTGCTACAGATTTAACTTTCATATCACGAAGTAGCTTTATCAGCATTATCATTGGATTATCCGCAATAAGTGCTTCTTCATCAAGAAGTCTACTGTATGAAAACACATAATCAAAATGTCCTTCAGCCTTTGTAACATTGGATGTTGCAATAAGCTTAACATCTTTCTTGCTTATCTTAGTAGCCTGAGCTACATATCTCTTTGAATTGCTTAAAAAAGCATACTCCACAGGATATTCCTCTGGAATAAAATTTATAGATATGATTACAGGCTTATGATCTGTTATGTATTTATCAACCTTATCCTTTTCTGAATATATCCTCTTCCCAGGTGCCAAAAGTAATATATCCTTTCCAGTTAGCTGACCTTTAAGTGCATCGAAATCCATGGCATCATCACATTCTCTGTTCTGATACTGCAGATACAAACTCTCTATATAATCCTGATCATACAGAAGCTTTTTCTCTCCTTCAAGTTTAGCAAGAATGTGATTAATAGAACTCATGGATAGCTTTTTCTTATCCATAAGGTAAGTAACGTAATTGGGGTGACAATCATTGGATGCAGCTACGAAGAATTTCATGTTATATCCCCATGGAATCCTCTTATATATATCCATGATTGTTACATCTATTGCTTCTAACATCTGATTTACATGATAATGCTTATCTAGATGTGAGTTCATGTAATTTGCAAGCAACTCTATAGGTGCATTGCCAGCACTCTTGCCCATACCATAGAGCGTACCGTCTATAAGTATCTTTCTGCTGTCATCTGCTGATTCTATAAGCTCTACACAGTTTGCAAAAGCGAGTTGAAAATTGTTATGGGCATGGTAACCAAGCCTGATATCCTCATTCAGATGAACATTAGCAAAATTATAATAATGCATCAGTTGCTCTTTATGAAGTAATCCATATGTATCTACAAGCGAGAATGCATATGGATCCAGGTCATTTACAAGTTCTATCAGTTCTTCAAGCTCACCATCATCGTAACTGGTAATAGATACCGCTTGGCAGAATACCTTATAACCTAACGCCTTTATCTTTTTCATGTAATCAATGGCTTCATGCATCTTCTGTTTTTTAAAGATGACTCTGATGCCGTCCATGATAGTCTCAACTTGTGGTTGAATAAGCGAAATATCACATGTGCCATAGTCTATCATGCCTACAACAAATGCGTTTTTCTTATCAAGCCCTTTATATAACCTGCTCATTGCTGCACTTCCAGGCACAATACTCCTATTGTCATCAAATTCACGTCTGTCGTCCATAAATCCTATTTCGATATAATCGACATCTGAACTCACAAGACGTTCAAAAAGTATTACCAGATTATCGTGACCGAACTCCCAGTCATTAACATATCCGCCATCTCTTAGAGTACAATCCAACAATTCAATGTTTTTCATTATCTTACCTGTACGGCCTTTCCATCTTTTATCTCATATACTTTGTCGCACTTTTCTATAGTCGTAAGTCTATGAGCAACAATAATGAGAATACTATGTTTTTGAAAGTGAATTAATTCACCAAATAAAAGTGACTTCTATATTATTTCTACAGTTCTCTATATTCGCTAATTCTTCTCATTATCTCACTGTTTCTCATAATATGGACATACATATAAGATTTTCTCACATATGCCCTAAACATCTTTATTGATAGATACTTTTTCACGTTTATTCCTGAAGTTGAGTCTATATCTGCTAAACATCAGAATGAAAACAACCTCTAAGAACATGCATATATAATCCATCTAACCATGTTCTTTATATCTTATGCCCCTAAATCTTGTATATACAAACAGCCATTTACGTTTGATTTTTTTTCTCAAATCACTATACTTTGAGCCTCCAATTTCTAGCCATTCTTTATATAATCTATTCCAGGTATCATTATTTAATCCATTCCAGAATTTAACTGGACCAGCAGCATGAATTATCTTTTCTCCACCTTTTGTCTTAGTAGGGAAACATGCATACTCACTGAAATGGAATCTTTTTATTTGTATATCGAATTCCTGAACCGCCAAACTAAAGATACACTGTTCAGGGAGATAAAGATCTTCTCCCCATTCCCCCGTCTTCTCATAACACCAGTCATAAATTTCATGATACTTTTTCAATTTATTTGATAAAGCAAACAAAGGTGTGCCAACGCCATCTGATTCTAAGTCATATTTTAGAATATCTTGATTTTCAATATCCTTATATAACATAGTCTTGAGTTTATCAGAGCAGGTAAGTATGTTAAACTCATCATCATTTATAGTACAAAACTCATCAAGTTTATCCAGTACTACAACATCATAATCGCTCCACACAACTTCATCATAATCTGATAAAAGAGCAAAGCATTCATATTTGCAAAAGACCATTCTTGAAAAATAAGACAACACCTCATCGTTTTTTGTCTTCGGCCTATATGTATATTCAATAAATCTGGTATTGTATATACTCTTGATCAGCTCCTGATCTTTTTCTTTTATACCATCATGATATACAACAATTTCATCAAAAAGATGACTGTTTGTCTCTTTGATATTCTTTATGAATACG
>JAEEGK010001192.1_pt1 | contig 65278 bp, 51 predicted proteins | sample 8958771 | NCBI WGS metagenome assembly JAEEGK01 (sample SAMN16246547, study PRJNA631951) | gut metagenome | biome: gut microbiome; feature: rumen; material: SC-attached | host: Bos | place: Iran: Karaj | collected 2018-10
GTCTTAAAGAAACGATTTGATAAGGTATTTTGCCGTTACCAAGAGTATTCAGAAGACACGTTGGAGAACAGGTTGATTAAAAAAGCACTCGTATTCTCTCAGCAGGTTTTGCAGATAGCAGGAATCTCAGAAAGCCTTCTTTCCCTTCAACACACCATTCATGAGTGTCTGTCTGCTTTTGGTAATGTCGGCGATCAAATTGAGGTTTGGGAAGTCAAGGCTATCAAACATCACAAAATATTCAAAGAATACGATGATGCTATCAAGCTTGCACAGATGATACTCCATCGTTATGATTATAGCATTACCAATATCACCACAGCTGAAGAAGAGTTTTGTCCTGTCTTCTGGATTGATATGGCCATGCTATATGAGCATTATGTATTAGGCTTGCTTCGTGAAGCTTACGGGGAAAAGATACATTATCAAGTACATGGTCATACTGGCTATCCTGATTTTGTCTGCTATTCACCAAAAGTAGTACTGGACACAAAGTACATACCTAGGTTTGAATATGGGAACCTCGATACATACATTGTCCGTCAGCTGAGTGGATATAGTCGTGACAAATGGATTTTTCCGATAAAGCCGGAATCAAATATTCCTTGCGTGATTATCTATCCTGTCGAAGGTGAGGAAGAGAATCCGTTTAAGTTGAAGCGACTGGAAGACTTCTTAAATGTAGAAGACCGCTGTCTTTGGAATTTTCACAGAATAGCAGTACCATTACCAGTATTGAATAAAACAAAATAAAGATATGCCAACATCCTCGAACATACCAGCTCCAGCCAATCTCTTCAAACCATCAGAGATTATCTGTAAATAGCAAATAGTCCCACAATATCGACTGATGAAGCGTAGTTTTCAGGCCAAAAGAACCAAAAACATGTGCAAAGACATAAAAATCTTCTAAAATGTTTGTTATATTAAACATTTTTATTTATCTTTGCATCCAATAAGATACAATCATGGGAAAGAATACATTTGGTAAAACGATGCCAAGGGCATTGAGCCAGAACCTGAAGATTATGGGCGAGCAAATCATGTTGGCCCGCAAGCGTAGGCATCTGTCTATGCAGGACATTGCAGACAGGGCTACTGTGACACGTCTAACTGTCTCAAAGGTGGAACATGGTGACCCAACGGTCTCCATGGGCATCTATGCACGTGTACTCTTTGCACTTAATCTGGAAAAGGATATCACCCTGCTTGCTGCCGACGACGCTCTTGGCAGACAGCTTCAGGATGCAGAATTACTCAGACGATGAAAAGAATTATAGTTTACGCAGATTTCGACTTTCTAACCTCCCCTGAAGAGATGTGTAACTTTGCAGCAGAATTGAAATATGTAGCGAACAAGGAGAAACTCGTTGATATCCAGTGGGATAATACATTCTAGCGAGCATTTCTCAAGTCGAGCAAAAAGGCGCGGTACAAGTCAAATCAACAAAGTGCTTATTATCAAGTATTTGCACTTTCACTTACTTTCGAAATACTTTCGAAAATTGGCCGTGTACCGATTAAATACGTAGAACGCCGATATTTTCGTTGATTTCCGTTGGTGCGTGGGAAAGTAGATTCTGTGTGGGAAAATAAAAACGGGAAGTACATAAAGAATGGATGAAAATATATGCATCAAATGAATAAAAAACTTTTCTTTGATTTTGTATGGCGATTCATCTTGACGATAATCATTGTTACTTATTGCAATTCTTGTTTTTCTTTACCCTGAACGTGCAAGAATAAAGAAATAGAGAGAGATGCACTTTGCCAATCCCTCATTCTTCTCAAAATACTTCCGTCGCCTCACCGGCATGACTCCCGGCGAGTATAAGATGATATAAGAAATTCTACTTCGGCTGCAGGCTCAGACGGTATTCGCTGGGCGACTGACCAAGATGCTTGGTGCAGTAACGACTAAAATAAGAAAGAGTAGTAAAATTCATAAGTTCTGCTATCTGAGTGAGGGACAGGCGTTCATCATTCAGATATTCTTTCAGTATAGGTATGGTATGGCGGTCAATGTACGATGTGACACTATGCCCTGTCACACGCTTGATGGTGGCTGAGAGATACTTTGGCGATACATTCAGCCGTTCGGCATAATAACTCACTTCGCGTTCCGTTCGGCTGATGCCAGTAGCCAGCAGTGCCATCAGCTGTTTTACAATATAGGCCGTACGATCGGTGTGTAAATCGGAGGCATCACGCTGGGCATGGGCTTCAAAAATGTCATACATCATCGTCAAGCAGAGACTGCCCATCAATTCACGATAGAACTGTAAGTGACTATCGTTCATGCGGTCGCGCAGACGCTGGAAGTCATCCAACAGATGCTCTACTTGTTCATCTGTCAGTTTGATGACTGGGTCTTGGTTCAGCGAGATACTGCCACCTATGCTGTAATTGTTCGATGGCAACAGGTTCTGCAGGAACTTATAGTCGGCAGCAAACCACTCCACCTGTAAATCGGCATGTCCCGCAAGGTTCTTTACTCTATCGGGCATCGGAATCACTACCAGGTCGTTTTTGACTATGTGGTAACAATGCTCGTTGAACACGAAACTGCCCTCCCCTGCCAAGCATAGCAAATGCATGCAGGTGTGGCTCAACTCATTGGAATTCATCCCATTGAAGTCTGTAGAATACTGAAAATCCACCTCCATATCGTTGTCTTTTGGGTGCGAAGATACACATTAATTATGATACAAACAAACGATTTCTGCAAAAAGTAAAAATCGTGACGTAATTTGTGAAACAATCGTATCAAAAAAACGTCGTATCTTTGCAGCGTGATTGGAAATCACGCCGCGAGTGAAGGCTGCGGCTCAGCATAGTTCGAGTAAAATCGACTCTGCGTTCGCCTTGCACTTCACTTGCATCCAGTTTTAAAAAAAACGATTATGAATATCAGGAGTATCATCACAGCCGTCATCGGTCTGCTCGTATCCACAGCATGCAGTGGTGGCGCAAAACAGGAGAAAGTTATGAAGAAGGATTCAAAGGCAATAGTAGTGTTCTTCTCGCATGCGGGAGACAACTACGCAGTGGGAAACATCGAGGTGGGCAACACAAAGATTGTGGCCGACTGTATCACGGAGTTGACTGGTGCTGAGCAGTTTGAAATCGTGACACATAAGTACGATGGCATGGCTTACAATCCGCTCATTAAGTTGGCACAGGAAGAGGCCAAGAACGGCGAACTGCCTGAGTATGAAGGCGATATTGATTTGAGTAGTTACGACACCATCTTCATCGGAGGTCCTGTATGGTGGGGAACCTATCCGCAGGTGATGTTCACCTTTTTCAAGAAGCACGCTAACGACTTGAAGGGCAAAACCGTCATTCCATTCACTACCCATGAGGGCTCAGGTCTGGCCAACTGTGTAGACGACGTGAAGGTAGCATTCCCTGGTGCAAACGTCACAAAAGGCTTTAGCATCTACGGACACGAGGTGCGTACAGAGAAGGCGAAAGTAGAGAAATGGATTAATGGTTTGAAATAATATGAAGTACATAAAACTATACAACGGCGTAGAAATGCCGACCTTGGGCTACGGTGTGTTTCTCGTAAGCCCTGACGAATGTGAGAGATGCGTGACGGATGCCTTAGAGGTGGGCTATCGATTGATAGACACGGCGCAGGCCTACCAGAATGAGGAAGGCGTCGGCAATGCCTGGCGCAAGAGTGGACTGAAGCGTGAGGATCTATTCCTCGTGACGAAGGTATGGATATCGAACAATGGCGAGGAAAAGGCAGCGAAGAGCATCGACGAGAGCCTGCGCAAGTTGCAGACGGAATATATCGACCTGCTGCTCATCCATCAGGCTTACGGTGACGTGTTTGGCACGTGGCGGGCAATGGAGAAGGCCTACCGTTCTGGCAAAGTACGAGCCATCGGTGTCAGCAACTTCCAGGCGGGTCGCTTCTTCGACTTTGCCTACTATGTGGAGGTGAAGCCAATGGTGAACCAGCTGCAGTGCAACACGCTTTCTCAGCAGACTGGAATTGAGCCGATTCTTGGCGAGTTTGGCACCAAGATGATGGCTTGGTATCCACTCGGTGGACAAGGAACAGACGGCATTGTGAAGAACGAACTGCTGACTACTATCGGTGCCAAGTATAATAAGACTGCCGCTCAGGTCGCTCTCCGTTGGCTCACCCAGCGTGGCATCGTGGCTATTCCTAAGTCGAGCCATAAGGAGCGCATGGCGCAGAATATCGACATCTTTGACTTCTCGCTGAGTGACGATGATATGGCTCAGATTGCTAAGATGAACCAGCATGACGCTGGTACCAGAGATTTCGGCGACCCACAGTTCGTGAAATACTTAATTGAGAATTACGGATAGAAAGGAATATTGCAATAATCTTCCACAGTTAAACGTTTCTTTATAACCATAGAAGGGTTTCTCAAGGCGAGGACATTTTTCCTAAACTATTATAATATTTGCTGCAGAAAAAGTGATTTTGTGGAAAAAAAGTAGTAACTTTGCAAACATATTTTATTATATCTATGAGAAAAGTAAGCTTTATCTTGGCAGCAGCCATGTTGATGGTGTCAGCTGGGGCGCTGGCTCAGCAGGCATCAAAGGTGTATCTCACAAGGGAGATTTCCCCAGAGTCGTTGGTAAAAATCTACAAGGCGCTGGGTGTTGAAGCCAAGGGTCGTGTGGCAGTGAAAATGTCAACAGGTGAAGGTAGTAATCCCAATTACTTGAAACCTGAACTGGTGAAAAACCTGATATGGGAGGTGGACGGCACCATCGTAGAGTGTAACACCGCCTACAGCAGTGGTGCAGGAAACGAGCAGGACGACCGCAACTCTTCAGCTAACCATTGGAAGGTGATCGAGCGTCACGGATTCACGAAGTATTTCCCTGTGGATATCATGGACGAGTACGATGAGATACGCATCCCTGTGAAAGACCAGTCGCACATCAAGTACGACATCGTAGGCGGACACATGGCCAACTACGACTTCATGATTGCCCTCAATCACTTCAAGGGGCATCCTATGGGTGGCTATGGCGGTGCGCTGAAGAACCTCTCCATCGGCTGCGCCAGTCAGAACGGCAAGGCTTACATCCACTCTGCCGGCAAGATGGAGAAACTGGATATGGACATGCTGTGGACACCGGCGTTCATCGGTGATCAGGATGGTTTTCTCGAAAGTATGGCAGCGGCAGCGCAAGCCGTGGTGAACTACTTCAACAAGAAGCAGGGCATCATCTACATCAGCGTCATGAACAACATGTCAATAGACTGCGACTGCGTGGATCATCCTGCACCTGTGAAGCTGGAGGACTATGGCATCCTCGCCTCTACCGACCCCGTAGCGCTCGACCAGGCCTGCATCGACATCATCAACCAACAGAAGGTGACGGCCAAGAACGACCCCACCGATTTGCTGAAGCGCATCGACAAACAGCATGGTACACACACTATCGACCATGCAGCCCAGATTGGCCTTGGCTCCAAGAAGTATGAGTTGGTAAATCTGAAGTAGCACCGCTCACGGCTGAGAGGTTTAAACTATCAATTAACAAGCAACATGAAACGAACATTTTTAGCTGCAATGGTGCTGGTCGGAATGCTGGCAGGTTGCACAAACAGTAACAAACAAACTACTGATAACGATATGGACGAGAAGTTGGAAATGACGCAGGAGTGGGACAAAGTATTCCCTTTAAGTGAGAATGTAAACCACCGCAAGGTGACATTTGAAACACAGTATGGCTTGACTCTGGCAGCCGATCTCTATACACCCAAAGAGTCGAAAGGCAAATTGGCTGCAATCGCCGTTTCCGGTCCTTTCGGTGCTGTCAAGGAGCAATCGAGTGGCCTCTATGCCATGAAGATGGCCGAACGTGGGTTCGTAACATTGGCGTTCGACCCTTCTTACACAGGAGAAAGCAGCGGAGAACCGCGTCGCACGGCTTCGCCCGACATCAACACAGAGGACTTTATGTCCGCTGTAGATTTCCTCTCTAAACAAGACAATGTAGATGCCGAAAGGATTGGCATCATCGGTATCTGTGGTTGGGGTGGCATCGCCTTGAATGCAGCGGCTGCCGATACACGTATCAAGGCAACGCTGGCATCCACGATGTATGATATGACGCGTGTCAGCGGCAACGACTACAACGACGCTTTCGATGCCGAAGCAGCTCGACACAAAAACCGTGAGAATCTGTCCAAACAACGTCTCGCTAATCCCGACGCAATGGCCGGAGGCGTGATTGACACCGTACCGCCACAAGCACCGCGTTTCGTTCACGACTACTATGATTACTACAAGACGGAACGTGGTTATCACAAACGTTCTGGCAATTCGAACGATGGTTGGCGCATCATCGGGACACAAGCTTATGCCAACAGTCGGTTCCTATATTACATTAACGAAATTCGCTCTGCTGTTCTTGTGATGCACGGTGCCGATGCCCACTCTCGGTATTTTGGAGAGGCTGCCTATCACTATATGGTTGATGGCAAGGCAGAGGGTTACAAATTCATTGGCGAACCCAATCCTAACCCCGAGAACAAGCATTTGCTCATCATTCCCGATGCTTCTCATTGTGACCTGTACGATGGCGGCTACGAAGAAAAGGCAGGCAAAGGCCAACCCAAGAACATGATTCCTTGGGACAAGATAGAGGAGTTTTTCAAAGAGAACTTAAAGTAACATTGTCAAGATAATGAAAAGAATCTTTCTATTATTTATCGTAACAATGGCGATGATAACAACGAACGCACAAACGCTGACGGAACGTCAGAAGGGATTGGCAGCATGTGCCTGTCTGATGGCGCAGGGAGACATGAATCGGTTGGAACCTGCCGTGCGCCAAGCACTCGATGACGGTGTATCCATCAACGAACTGAAAGAGGCGTTTTCACAACTCTATGCCTACACGGGATTCCCTCGCTCACTGAATGCTTTAGGAGTATTGAATAAGGTTTTGGAGAATAAACAGGCCAACTGGCAAGAAGGCAAAGCATGGACACGACCTGCCGAATGGGATGATGCACACAAGGCCTATGCATTGGGCGTTAAAAACCAGACGCAACTCTCGGGTCGTCCGTTCAACTACGAGTTTTGCCCGCAGGATGACTACTACCTGAAGTCACACCTTTTCGGCGACATCTTCGCTGGTGACCAACTTTCTGCTGCCGACCGCGAAATAGTGACCGTAGCTGCGTTGAGCGGATTGGACGGTGTTGCACCTCAGCTGTCCGCCCACAAGCAAGGAGCCGTGAACTTGGGCAATAGCTCAGAACTGGTAAATGAACTCTGCGCTTGGCTCGACCACCAAGGCTATACCCTGCTCAGCCAATGGCCCAAAGGCGAGCGCAATCCATACGGCAAGTATTTCATCGGGCAAAGCTATCTGGCCGATGTCGGTGGTGGTGTGATGAACGTCACCTTCGAACCTGGGTGTCGCAACAACTGGCACATACACCACAAACAGGTACAAGTATTGATCTGCGTCGCAGGACGCGGTTGGTACCAGGAATGGGGCAAAGAGGCTCAAGAGATGACTCCTGGCACGGTCATCGCCATCCCTGCCGAGGTGAAGCATTGGCACGGAGCACAAAAAGACTCATGGTTCCAACATCTGACATATCATAAGGATGTTCAAGAGGGAGCCAACAACGAGTGGTGCGAGCCGGTAGATGATGCCACCTATCATGCGCTGAAGAAATAATTGGATAGTAATGGGGTCTTCGATGAGTTTTCAAATTGACAATTTATGGAAGCCCCCTAAAGTACGCCAGATAATACAGATATTGTATTTTTTCATCGAAATAACTCAGTAAAATTTCCTTAAAGGCACATAATACCCTCATAATAAGAAGATAATAGGCAGACATTGTGTACAAACAGGAAAGAGAATGATACCTGGAGCAAAAAAAGTATTGTAACGAGGGATAGCCAACACACTCTTTTATCAGTTCGACCTAGAGATAGGAAAAACAGTTTATATTCTGTTTTGAACATTTCCTTTCCTTGAATTAAACTCTATCGTAATTGCTGAGTCATAATTGCAAATAAAACTACAATATGATGCAGCGATTTTCACTTTTATTCTCTTTATTTTTCTCTGTCGGATGTGCGTTCGGGCAAGAGCAAATGACTTGTAACGAAACATGTAATGTAAGCGACGAAATTCCAACAGCAATATCCAAAGGAGAACCAGGCTATGCCGTGGTGTCGCCAGTTGGACACGGGACGGTGGAACCAATCCGTCAGGCACCGCGCCTACAGACACTCAACGGCAAGACAATCGCCGTTGTGGGTGTTAGTTTTATGAGTCGCGTGACGCATCCCGAAATCAAACGAATGATAGAAAAGAACTATCCCTCAGCGCGAGTATTGCTACTCGATGAGGTGGGTACTGCTGGACCTTACCCGGCCCCAGGCATCACGCGTCGGGCAAAGGAAGATTTTCAGCAACGACTACGCGACTTGAAGGTGGATGCTGTCATCTCAGGCAATGGCGGATGCGGACTCTGTACACCGAAAGAAGTAGGCTCCTGCCTTGCGGCTGAACACATCGGCATTCCTTCGGTCATCATTTGCGCTCCAGGGTTCACTACTCAAGCCAAATATACAGCACTTAACAACGGCGTACCAATAATGCGCGTAGCAGAATACCCTGGCGCTTTTGCCTTGGATAGTGAAGACGTACTCATCAAAAACACACGCGAGGCACTTTGGCCTCAAATTGTCGATGCTCTAACACGTCCCATTACCGAAAGTGAGACTGCCACTGCATTGAAGTCCACTCACGGAGACCTGCGCGATGACGTATTTTATGGCTCTTTGGAAGAAGTAAACAAATACTTCGCAGATATGCAGTGGACAGATGGACTACCTATCATCCCTCCGACATTTGAGCGCGTCAACGAGATGATGCGCTACACCGACTACCGATGGAACGAAACCGTAGCCGTGCTACCTATTGCCCACCGAAACACTACGGCATGGCACGTAGCCGCAAACGGAGTGATGGCTGGTTGCAATCCAGAACTGATGCCCATACTCATAGCCTTGACGAAAGCCCTGGGTGGTCCCGAATTCCGTCGCACCCTGGCCAGCACTCATGCCTGGATGCCTTTCTGCTGGCTCAACGGACCTGTGGCTCGACAGTTGGGCATTGACAGCGGACAAGGCGAAATCAACGAGGCGACAAACATGGCCATCGGCCGCTTCATGAACCTCGCGTTGATGAACCTTTGTGGCTACTACGTCAAGCAAGACCGCATGGGTACATTCGGCTATCCTATGTCGTGGTGTTTAGTTGAGGACGAGGCCGCTTGCAAACGCATTGGTTGGCAACCGTACCATGTGCGTGCTGGCTATCAGACGGAAGACAATACCATCACGGCTGCCTCTACCCTGCTCTGGGGCAACAATATGGCTCCATCCACTACCGATCCTCAACGCATCGCCCAATTGCTTGCATGGGATATCAGTGAGCGTTGTCAGTTCGCTCTGGGAAGCGGTCGTCAATTCACTTTCCGCACCATTCTCATGACCGAGCCCGTAGCTGCCACTCTCGCCAAGACATATTCCAAGCCCGAGGCTTTGGAAGATTATCTCATCGATGCCTCGCGCCGACCACTGAAAGAGCGTGCCTTTGCCAACTATTACGCCAATCCTGGAGGAGCCAAGGACGGTGGTGAGCACAATCTGCGCCAATACACAGGTCACCTACGCCGTTCTGAGGAGGCTGCTATGACAACTACGCCCGAGTGGTACGACAGCCCCGATGCCAACATTGAGACCATCCCCACCATGCGTCAAGGCATGACCCAATTTCTCATCACGGGAGATGCTGCTCGTAACAAACTTCAAACCATGCCTGGAGGTGGGTACTCAACGGTTAAAATTGAGTTACCGAAGAACTGGGACGAACTGATTTCCGAACGTGGCTACAGACCTCTAAAAGAGTTTGTGCTTCCGTAACCAAAATCTATACCACAAATCATTTCATTTTAATCGGATGACGGATAACGGTTTTCCATTTCTCTGGAGCAACCTTGCGGACATCCGAGAGATATATCTCATGATGCAACCGCGTTGTACTGAAGTCATTCACATACCCGTTATCGGCCAAATATTGGTTCATGCGAGCAACCGTAGCAGGTTCGGCATCGTAAGGACCGATGTGCATCATCTGCACGCATAGACCCTCTTCGGAGGAAAGTAACTCGACGCGAGAACAGTCCAGTTTCTTCTTTTGGCTTGCCGTAGTCCTTGCCCAATCGACATCCTTCGGGGTAATGAAATCAGGCAAACGAATGACGGAAATCCAACAGAAAGAGGATTTGTCACTATAGTCAACGCCCTCCTTGCCTTCCTGCCACCAGAAACCCTCCAGCGGCGGTACCACATAGTCAAAGAATCCATCGATGCGATAATCGGTCTTGTAACTCATTTTCAACGTATAAGCCACCGCATAGAGCATATTCAGCGCCTGTTTGTACTCACCCTCCTCTTCGTTGGGATTACCGCAACCCCGTACTGCCAAATAATTGGCTTTCGGCACATTGACTATCTCGGGGCGACCCGACGGCAGATAAAATTGCTTGTATTCTTTCTTGAAATCAAAAGGCATAAGTTTACTATATAGGGAAATATATCTCGCAGAGTGTAAGAAAGTGTAAAAGAGTTAGTTACGTCATACTTCCCTCTCAAAAACCAAATCCTCTATTTGCGGAGTGAAATTGAGTAATAATGAGTTTAATGGAGGGACTCCTCTACACTCTTAAATTACTCTTTGAATAGGGTATGATAGCATACGTATATAACTCTTTTTCACTCATTTACACTCTGCGAGCCATTTTTTTAAATTGCTTACTCAATCGGAATCTGAATGACCGATACCCATTTCTCGGGGTCATCCTGATTCCAAGGGCCGTCGATGTAACTTGTACGAGGCTTACCGGCAATCTTGTAACCTTTCTCCTCCATGTATTTGAAGGTCTCGATGAACGACTCGTAGAACTTCTCGTAGGGTCCGATGTGCTTCATACAGAGCGCCTTGGGGATGGCAGGCAATTTCTTGAACTGAATGATGGCACTATCCGTGCCCATCTCCTCCACCTGTTCGCAGTACTCAATGTCAATGTCCGAGGGAGTGTACTCGGCATTGTGCCCCACGGTGAAACAATAGCCCGGCTTAGGACACTTACATCCCAGGCGTTGCATCTCGGGACCAATCTTCATGTAACACATCGGACCAAGGGCATCATAGTTAGGAATCACTTCTCGATGACTTGCCACGATAATCTCTGGCAAAGACTGAATATTGAATTTATCCATTTGTGTAATCTGTTTGCGAGAGTTCTTCCAGTCGAGCAATCTGTTACGACGTGCAATGAGTTGATTCAGTTGAAGTTCCGTCTCCCTGATTTTCTCATCCATCTGGCGCACGCTTGGTGTGTGCGAATCCTCATCGAACAAATCCTTGATTTCGTCCAACGAGAATCCAAGGCCCTGCAAGTCACGGATCGACTTCAACGTCTGCATCTGTTCAATGCTGTAATATCGGTAACCAGTCCACTCGTCCACCTCGTCAGGCAGGAGAAGACCTTTTTGCTCGTAGTGACGCAAGGTCTTGACAGTCACCTGCATCATCTGAGAAAACTCTCCGATTTTTAATTTTGTTTTGTTACTCATTATCGTACGATTTGTTGCTAAGCAGGCGCAAAGTTAAGGTATGACCTAAGGGACGAGTCAAGCGGCGAGACAAATTTAACATAAATTTAACATTTTGGCGACGTGTTTCGAGCAAGCCTTCTACACTATAAAGAGGAAAAGCAGACTCCAAAAGCCTGCTCTTCGAATCCTATTTGTTGCATTTCTCCAACTTCATGACCCGGACAGGTTTGTCAGCACCCACTTCCAGGTTGGGGCAACAGACCTCGCGCCCCGTATCCTTGAATCCACATTTCTGCATCACGCGGCCAGAGGCAGGATTGGAGGGGAAGAATGTTCCCCAAAGCACCTCGAAACCTTTCTCGTCAAAGCAATGGGCAATGACCCGTTGCAAAGCCTCGGTGCAAATGCCCTTGCCCCAATATGGACGGGCAATCCAATAGCCCACCTCACATTCGTTGGCCGCAATAGTCAAGTTGGATGCCGTCGAAGGTAGATATCCGACACAACCAATCGGCGTATCGGAATCTTGAAACACGACCGCCCACATCCCTTCGGCACAGAAGATAGTGCGGATTATCTCACGACTCTCCTCTACGCTCTTGTGAGGAGGCCAACCTGCTCTCGGTCCCAAATCGGGGTCGGAGGCCCATCGGAAAAGTGCTTCTGCATCCGACTCACGCCAAGGGCGAAGCACCAGTCTATCACTCTTTAATATCATCTTTAACAATCTTATAGTTCATTTTTCTTTCACCACCTGTTACTTGAAAGGAAAAGCGACTATTCTTCCCCCTCGAATATAGAAGCCAGGCAGAGAGGGTGCATTCTGTAGTTTTCGACCCTCCAACGTGTACCACGAATCGGCCTCTTTCTTGGTGTCAAGCGTTTGACGGATAGCCTCGGTTCCTTCGGCATCCATGAAAACGAAGGAGGCCAGGCCATTGTCATCGACCGCCATTTTCGTAATGGGTTTCGACATCAGTCGCACGCCATCCAAGTTCGCATTTATCAACGTGGCAGCAGGACGAGAATCATTGGTCAGACCATTGTTGGCAATAGAGTCATTCCCTTGCGTATCAGCAACGATATAGGGGTATGCCCATCGGCTGATACTGGTGTTTTTGGTACTCGTATTATTGTTCGCGGGAAAAATGCTATATCGTTTGTTTTTTTCATCGTTTGGCATCGCATTGAGCCAGACATCCTTATCATAATCAACATGGAACACCAAGATACCACTACCCGGCAAATCGGCATCCCAACCCTCTTGCTGGCGGTTCTCGATGATATAGCATTCATGCTCAGCGCCATCGTTACGAACCATATAGGCCAACGAAGAGAGGCCCAAGGCAGGCAGATCGGTGACCGTGGTCGGCTCGGTCAGTTCGATAGGTTCGAGCCAACCCATCAACATCCGTTCGTGAGCCGAGTAGTTACATGGGCGGAAACCATTTCCATTATAACAACCATAGTCCATCAAGTCCCAGGCACCGACTATCGAACTGTCTCCATAATAGAAGTCGGGAAAACCGAAGCAATGGCTATACTCATGACAGAGCGTTCCGAAAGGCGATCCATTTCCACTCACGACCTCTTGCACACAACAATAGCTATCGACAAAATAATCCGCATCTCCTTCATTCACCGTGCGATAACTGCGAAAATCCGAATGGTCGGCAGTCGTCAGGTCTTCATGCTGACTGAGCCACCATTGGTGTGGCCAGATGCTGTTTGTTCCGCCTCCATCATTCATACCCTTACCAGCATAGATAATGAGTAATTGGTCAACAAACTGGTCGTCGTCCCAGTCGTACAGACTCCAATCGACCTCCTCCTGCATCAAGGCATCCACAATGTCGTCCACCATGTATTGGGAGTATTCGTCGTGCGCATAGGTACTACGGTATTTCTTGCACGAATCGGGCAATGCCACATATTTCAAGTCGAAGGACAAGTTGAACTGACCCGCGCTCTGGACATAGAAATAGTCATGCACCGAACCGACATAATTGCCGTCGTTAAGACCATGCTCGTTGAATATCCTATCCCATTGAGCAAGAGCCACAGCGGGTTCTTCGACGAAAGCCCGATCCTGAAAAGAGGCCAATACCACCAACTGACGACGTTCGCCGATGTATGGGTTATTATCGCCTGTCGCGGAAAGGGCACGACGCATCACCAACTCGGGATTGGTTTTACCCACCCGACAAGGACGCAAATGAATATCCTCGGCAGCAGAAGCAGTACTCATTACCGCCAGCAGCAAGAAAACGATAAGCCAACAATTCCTCTTCATCATAACATAAAATATTAGGTGATAAATCCCCCTGTTACGTATGCAAAAATACGTATTATTCCACAACCAGAAAAGAATTTGGATATATTTTCCTGTATTTTCGACATTTTTCCCGAAAAACACAACAATAACGTGCCATTTCAAGAAAAAAGTTTTATCTTTGCACCACCAATTTAGTAGTTGTTCATAATTCATTTTGACCACCTACTTATCATTCACAGGCTTTCGCGACACAGAAAGCCGTCGGGCAACTAATATATGAAACACTTATACCTCAGACACATTCTCACCCTCTTTTTGCTTGTAGCAACCGAGGCACAGGCACAACAAGTAATCCACCTTGACAAGAACGAGATAGTCAAAGGCGGAGACGTCTCTTGCCTCCTCCAGGACCATACCGGCTACCTCTGGATTGGCACACACAACGGCCTGATGTGCTACGACGGCTACAGCATCATGCAGGTAGATGAAGAACGTCGCGCCTCTCTACGCAACGGCAAACTCACCGTCACCTCCTTACAGGAAGATGCCCGCCATAATCTCTGGGTTGGCACCTATAGTGGTTACCAGTTGTACGACGAACAACGTTGCTGGAAGGATGCCGACCAGGCCCTTTCGGACATGGGATTACCCGGACAGCAGTCTTACCAGTTGCACGTGAGCCACCAAGGCAACCTCTGCCTCATTACCAGCGACTCCCTCTACATCCACTTCTACAATCCCGAGAATACCCTCCGCATCCCCCTTCCTAATGCCTTGAGAGTGAGGCCCGAATATATCTCCACGACCTCGTTCGAGCATACCCTTTACGTCCTGTTCGACTATTCCCTCTACTCCTTCGACGTCCGCTATCACACCTGGAAGCACGAGGAATTGCCGCACCTCTCGATGCCCGACTTGAGCGACAGCCAGCATCTGCAACTCTTTGGTTGTTACGCAGATCATGACGGCGGCCTTTGGATCTATTCCTTCTTCTCCGAGCATATCCTCTATCGCACCAACGAGCAGGCGGCATGGACCACTATCCAACCTACCGATGCCACCACCGCCACAAGTTACAACGCCATCCGCGACATCGTACAGACACCCGATGACCGTTATTGGATTGCTACCAACCATGGCGGACTCTTCTCTTACGACCGGAAAAACAACACGTTCGAGCATCCCATCCCGAACACCAACATCAACTGCCTGTTGGCCGACAATCGCGGCACCGTCTGGATGGGTTTCTATAAATCGGGCATCGCCTATATCCAAACCGACAAACATCAACCCAGTCATGCCGAACAATGTGGTGACGTCACCTCGCTCCTGGTCGATTCCCTTGGAAATAAGTGGATTGGCACCGACGGCAACGGCCTCTGGATGGAACGGCCCGACGGTACACTCTCCCAGGTGAACATTCCTTCCTACACCATCACCGACATGAAATGTTCACCCCAGGACGGCAGTCTTTGGATTGGCACCTACGACCATGGCATCTTCCAACGCCGCACAGATGGCACCCTCCGCCACTTCAATCACAAGAACGGGGCTTTGCCACACGATGCGGTACAACGTCTCGCGTTCGACGACGACGGCAACCTCTGGGTGGCAGCCACCTTCGGTGCCAGTTACTATCTCACACCCGACCGGAAACAATATCACCCGCTCTACAAGTCCGACGGCGAACCCGTTCTCAGTCTTTCCATCTGCTACGACCACGAACGTCGGCAGATATTGATGGGCACCTACTATGGTCTCTGGCAACAGGAGGTGGGCAAGGCGGGCAAACTCGTCTTGGGAGCACGACAGGATTCACTTCCGTTCTCCGAAGTGATGTTCCTGTGCCTCAAGAAAGATGTTGTCCGACCGCTCTACTGGTTCGGACATCGTCAGGGCATCACGGTATGGGATCAGGAAGCCGACACCCTGTATGAATTGACCAAGAACGAAGGGTTGAGCGACAACCAGATACAGGCCATCCTACAGGACAAGGAAAATCGCATCTGGGTGACCACGGTCAACGGCTTGAACACGATCGACGCCACCCGCGACAACCAAGGGGGATGGCAATTCTCCGTCCGCAACTTTGCCGATTGCGAGTTGTGGAACCCCGTCTCGCTCAATTGCAACGCAGGCATCATCACCCCCGACGATGACCTCCTCATCGGCACCACGCGAGGCTATGTCGCCTACCCCTGTCAGGAACTCTTGAATGCAGGTTCCGATGTCCCTGCCCCCTTTTTCACCTCCATTCAGGCGGCAGGCAAACACTTCCCTTTGGCATCGACCCTTCACCTGAAGGCCGACGAACAACCGCTGCTTGTCAGCATCCACACCGGCAATCCGTTGGATGCCGAGAATATCCATTTCTCCTATCGTGTGGAGGGTCTGCACGACGCTTGGGTCGAGACTCGGGAGCGTAATATCAACCTCCTCTCCCTTCCTCCAGGCGAGTACCGACTTCTGGTACGAGCCGCCCGTTCGCACGGAGATTGGAGCAAGGCGCAATCGCTTCATCTGGTCATCGCTCCGCCGTTCTACCAATCTTGGGGCATGATTCTGCTCTATGTGCTTCTGTCTGTGGGACTTTGCCTATCGGTCATAGCCTACTATCGGCAAAGGCAAAGGCGCAAGGTCGAAGCCGCCAGACAGGAACTGATGCGGGAACAACAAGTCCGTCTGGCCGAGATGAAGTTGCAGTTCTTCACCAACATCAGTCACGACCTCCGCACCCCGCTCACCCTCATCCTCTCGCCCCTCAAGCAATTGCTTTCGGAGGACTTCACCCCTTCGGTACGACGTCGTTTGGAACTCATTGACCGCAACGCCACCCAGTTATTAAATCAAATAACCGCCCTGCTCGACTTCCGCAAACTCGACTTAGGGGCCGAGAAACTCCGCCTGAGTCAGCGGCAGGACCTGGTGCATTTCCTCCAGGAACAATGTGAGTCGTTCCGCGACTTCGCCGCCACGCGCGACATCCATATCCTCTTCCCCGTCGGCATCACCCCCATCCTGTTGGCCTTCGACGAAGACAAAGTGCGCAAGATTATCTTCAACCTCCTGAGCAATGCCATCAAGTACAGCCCCGACCACGCCGAAATCCGTATTGATATTCAGGCGAATAACGACGATTGCGTCATCTCGGTGGCCGACCAGGGACCAGGCATTCCAGAGGCCGATAAGACACGCATCTTCGAGCGTTTCTACCAAGTCGAAACCTCCAATCCGCAACCCGGCAGCGGCGTGGGACTTCACATCGCCTCGCAATATACCCAACTGCATGGCGGCCGCATGTGGGTGGAGGACAACATGCCGCAGGGTGCCAAGTTCTGCTTCAATCTGCCCTATCACACCTCCGAAGAGAGCGCCGAACCTGCGACTACACCGTCGAAACTGGATAATCAAATTATAGCACCATCGAAGTCGGACGGTTCGACCCACTACCGGATATTGTTCGTCGATGACAATCACGACCTCTGCCAGTTCATCGAAGAGAGCCTGGCCGACGAGTTCGACATCCTCTGTGCCCACGATGGCGTGGAGGCACTCGACCTCCTGCGACATCGCGACATCCACCTCGTGGTGAGCGACGTCATGATGCCCAAGATGAATGGTTTGGAACTCTGCAACCACATCAAGAGTCATATCGAGTGGAGCCACATCCCCGTGTTGCTCCTCACCGCCAAAGCCGCTGACCAGTCCAAGATGGAGGGCCTGCAACAAGGTGCCGACGACTACCTGACCAAGCCGTTCGACCTCGAACTGCTGCGTCTGCGCATCCGTAAGTTCATCGAATGGGCCAACCGTTGCCACCACCAGTTCGACGAACATCGCGACGTAACCGTTGCCAGACAGATTACCCTTACGCCGTTGGACGAGAAACTGTTGCAACGTGCCATCGAACTGGTCGAGAAGAACCTCGCCAATGCCGACTTCGGCGTCGAGACGATGTGCCACGAGATAGGCATGAGCCGAAGCGGACTATACAAGAAACTCATGGCCATCACCGGCAAATCGACCAACGACTTCATCCGCGCCATCCGTATGAAGCATGCTAAGCAACTCATCGAACAACGCGAACTCCAAATTACAGAGATAGCCTACGCCGTGGGTTACAACGCTCTCAAGACCTTCACCGAGAACTACAAACAGGAATATGGCATCACGCCATCTGAATATGCCCGTTCCCTGAACCGCTGATTTTCCTTCTGTCCATACCCTCATCCTCCGCTCACCATATTCTCAGCAGGGCATGAGGTGAGCCTAAGGACGCCTCAGGTCCCCTGCTGGTATCCTAAAGTTAGGGAAGTTGTAGGGGACCTGAACGGAATCTGAATGACGGCTCATGCCCTGCTGAGCGGAAGGACAGAAGAGGAACAGAATAGCACAACAAGGCCCAGCGGGTTGTATCCATCTCCCCCTTTCGTCAACAAAAACGACACATCGCACCCCGAAATCGTTATTTCATACCCCGAAATGTTTCCAGTCAACATTTCGGGGTTTATTGTACCCATACGGACGCATCGGCCGACAAAGTCTTTACTATATTTGCGCCGTAAAACACAAGGACACTATCCATACCTACTTAAACTAATATTATTCACAATTCACTAAACCATGCAAAAAAGAATCTTTGATTGGTGCCGTGTCTTGCTGGTGACAATCCTCTTGTCACTTACGGCGGCCGTGAAGGCACAGACTTCACAAATCACAGTCTCAGGAGTGGTCACGTCCCAGTCGGATGGTGAGCCTATGATAGGTGTCACCGTCAAGGTACAGGGAAGCGACGTCGGAACCATTACCGATACCGACGGCAAGTACTCCATCCAAGTCAAGCAGGGCCAGAGCCTTGCCTTCAGTTTCATTGGCTACGAGAGTCAGGTGCAGAAAGTTACCACCTCGAAGCTCAACATCGCACTCCGTGAAGACACAGAATCGCTGGATGAGGTGGTCGTTGTCGGCTACGGTGTTCAGAAGAAGAAGTTGCTCACCGGAGCTACCGTCCAAGTGAAGGGCGACGACATCCAGAAGCTCAATACCAACAATCCCTTGCAGGCCATGCAAGGTCAGACACCAGGTATGAGCATCGTCAGCAACTCCGGTCAGCCAGGCGAGAGCATGAACGTCAAGATCCGTGGCTTGGGCACCATCGGTTCGGCCAGTCCACTCTACATCATCGACGGCGTAGGTGGTGACATTGCCACCCTCAACCCTGCCGACATTGAGAGCATCGACGTGCTCAAGGATGCCGCCTCGGCTGCCATCTATGGTGCATCGGCTGCCAATGGTGTCGTTCTGGTCACCACCAAGTCGGGCCGTGAAGGCAAGACCAGCATCAACTTCGATGGCTATTGGGGTTGGCAGAACGTCGGACGTAAGGCACAGATGCTCAACGCCAAAGAGTATATGACCATCATGGACGAGCAGCAGATCAATTCGGGCAACTTACCTTACAACTGGGGCAAGATGCAGAGCATCCGCAACGCCGAAGGTCAGCTTTACGACACCGACTGGCTGGATCAAATGTTCAAGGACAATGCTCAGACACGCAATTATAGTATAAGTATTACGGGAGGCAACGCCATCTCGAACTTTGCCATCAGCGCTGCCTACACCGATCAGGAGGGTATCGTCGGTGGCAAAGATGTATCGAACTACGAGCGCTACAACTTCCGCGTCAACTCCGACCACAAGATCATCAAGAACCTCTTGAAGATTGGCGAACAGATCTCGTACGTCACCACCGAGAAGGTGGGCATCGGCGTTGGCAATCAGTACAACAACAGCCTGCGCGGTGCCTTCGGAGTCTCTCCTCTCACCCCTGTCTATAGTGAAAATGGCCGTTACGGCATCCCATACAACGCTACGGACGAAAGCGACTGGAACCAATATGACGGCAACCCCTACGGCCTCATGATGATCAACACCAACAACGAGAGCCAGAACAAAACGCTCAACGCCAACTTCTACGCCGAACTCACACCCGTCAAGGGTTTGCGCCTGCGTTCCGTCTTCGGCATGGTGTATGGCACCAGCGAATACCGTTCGTTCACCCCACTCTATCACTTCAGCCCCTACTCGTATAACGATACCCGTACTTCGGCCAGTCAGAACATGAGTCATGGTCTGGGCATGACCTGGACCAACACGGCACAATACGATATGCAGGTAGGCGAACACGCCATCACCGCCTTGCTCGGTATGGAGTCCTATCGTTACAAGGGCACTTCGGTGGGCGGCAGTAATGCCGAACTCAAGGAGGGCTTCGACGATTGGGAACATGCCTATGTATCGAACGGCACGGCTTCGACTTCATCCGACGGACTCAGCGCTTTCGGCAACCCACACGATGACAGCCGTTCGGTCAGCTACTTCGGCCGTCTGGGTTGGAACTACCAAGAGAAATACATGGTCAATGCCACCCTGCGTTGTGACGGTTCAAGCCACTTTGCCAAAGGCAATCGCTTCGGTTGGTTCCCCTCTGTATCAGCAGGTTGGACCCTCACCGAAGAGGATTTCATGGAGGATACTTCCGACTGGATGAACTTCCTGAAACTGCGTGCCAGCTGGGGTCAAGTGGGTAATCAGAACATCAGCAACTATCAATATCTGGCTCCTATCAAGAACACCAACACTCATTATCTATTCGGCACTTCGGGTTACGACGACGAAACATCGTCGGCCAACCTTGCCACTTATTGGGGAGCCTATCCAAGCCGTGTTGCCAATCCAGACGTGAAGTGGGAAACCTCGACCCAGACGAACTTGGGTATTGACGCTCGCTTCCTGGATAACCGCCTGTCGTTTGTATTCGATTGGTACAAAAAGACTTCCAAGGACTGGCTCGTCGTAGCTCCTGTCTTGGCTACCGTCGGTACGGGCGCACCTTACATCAATGGTGGCGATGTCACCAACTCGGGTATCGAGGCCGCTTTCACCTGGAGTGACAACATCGGCAAGGACTTCCACTACACGGTGGGCATCAACGGTGCCTACAACAAGAACGAAGTGGGCGAAATCCCAACTTCGGACGGTATCATCCACGGTAACACCAACATGCTCTATGACAACTCTCCCGAGTTCTATCGAGCTCAGGATGGTCACGCCATCGGTTACTTCTGGGGCTACAAGACCGCTGGTCTGTTCCAGAACCAAGACGATATCAATCAGTGGATTAGCAACGGCAACGGCGTGCTCCAGAGCGATGTCAAGCCAGGCGATGTCAAATACTATGACGTCAACCACGACGGAGCCATCGACGACAACGACAAGGTCGATCTGGGTAACGGTATGCCCGACTTCACCTACGGCTTCAACATCAACCTAGATTGGAAGGGCTTCGACTTTGCCCTCCAGGCAAGTGGTGCCGCCGGCATGCAGATTGTGCAGTCGTACCGCAACCATGCCAACGCTCAATCGAACTATACGACCGAGATCCTGAAGCGTTGGACCGGAGAAGGCACATCGAACCGCATTCCACGAGTCACCACGACGAACATCAACTGGCAGTTCTCCGACCTCTATGTACACGACGCCGACTATCTGCGCATGAGCACAATCACCCTCGGATACAACCTGTCGCGTCTGTGGAAGAACAAGGTTTGCTCTCAGTGCCGCATTTATGTACAGGGACAGAACCTGTTGACCTTCACCAAGTACAACGGCATGGATCCAGAAATCGGCACCTTTGGTGGCGGAAGCGACTGGGCAGCCGGTGTCGATGTCGGTTACTATCCACGTCCACGCACCGTCATGATTGGTTGTAACATCAAATTCTAAACTTTAGCTAATATCGTTATGAAATTATCCTATATTGTATCACTTGGATTCATGGGTGCTACCCTGATGGGGTGCAGCGAGAGTTTTCTGGACGTTGAGTCGAAAACAGAATCCAACACAGACAATTTCTATAAGACCGAGAACGATGCCAACCGTGCCCTCATTGGTTGTTATGATGGTTGGCGACAGATTTCGTCCAGTCCTGGATTCAGTTTCTATGTCGCCTCGGAGGTGATGGGTGCCGAGTGTTTCGGCGCTACCGGAAACACCGACGGCCGTGGTTATCAAGCCGTTGACCGCTTCGACTTAGGTCAGTCATCGGGCGACTTGAACCTCTACGAGAGTGACTGGGCCCGTTACTACGAGGGTATCTATCGTTGCAACGAACTCATCAAATACGAGCAGCAGATTAACTGGACAGACGAGACATTGCACAACACCTATATGGGTGAATGTCACGGACTTCGCGCCCTCCTCTACTTCGACCTTGTACGTTGGTTCGGCAACGTTCCGTTGCTTACCAAAGCGACACAGGAGAACATTCCTCAAGCCGATCCGGCAGACGTTTATCGTCTGATTTTCGACGACTTGCAGTATGCCATCGACAATATTCCAGAAGATGCCTATCCGAAGAGCAAGGCAGAGGAGAATGATGGTCGATTCACCAAATTTGCCGCCGAAGCACTCTATGCCCGTGCCTACCTCTACTACACAGGTTACTACGGTTCTCAGTTGGAAGGCATTACGGCCGAAAAGGCTCTCGCCTATTGCGAAGACGTGATTAAGAATGGCGGTTACGCCCTTGTCGAAGAGTACAAGAACCTTTGGCCAGCTGCCTCGGCAGGCATTGCTGATACCAAAGATGCCGTCACCCTGCTCGGCACATACGCTGGAGACGGCAACAGCGAAACCGTTCTGGCACAGAAGTTTACCAACACGCAGGACTACGACGGCAACAACGATTCGAACCGTTGGCAAGTGATGGTAGGCATGCGTTCGTTGGCCTCTGCCCCTTACGGCAAAGGTTGGGGCGCCCTCACCGTCAACCCCAATTTCGTCAATTCCTACGAGGCTGGAGATCTCCGCAAGAAAGCATCGGTCATTGACCTTGCCAACGATGGGGTGACCGCAGCAGCAGGTTTTGAAAGCAGTTACAAGGACTGGCGCGAATATACCGGTTACTGCATCAAGAAGTACTCTCCGCTCTGTTTCAAGGATGGTACCACCGCCTGCAAGATTGACGGTTCCGGCGACTTCCAGACACAGAATCATCAGGATTGGGTCATCATCCGTTATGCCGACGTGCTGCTCATGGCCGCCGAATTGGGCAGCCCCAACAAGCAGTCGTATCTGGATCAGGTTCGTAAACGTGCGGGCTTGAACCCCGTTCCTGCCACCCAGGAGAACATCCTCAAGGAGCGTAAGTATGAGTTTGCCTTCGAGGCCATCAACTACTGGGATCTGTTGCGCCAAGGCGTAGAATATGCTGCCAATCAGATTGCTACCAGCGGCATTGCCGTCAAGTCGGGCGGCAACGACGACGTGGTTGTTATCTCGGCCGACAACATCATCGCCAAGCGAGGACTATCACAGATTCCGCAGAACCAGATTACCCTCTCCAATGGTGTTCTCAAGCAGAATGCCGGTTGGTAATCTCCGTAACATTCAAACATTTAATTGTTGATACCAAAAAAGTAAATCGACATGAAAATCAAATATTCACTTCTCTCTGTGGCGGTAAGTGGTCTCTTGTTGACGGCTTGCTCTCCAGAAGAAAATAGCCTTCCAGGCATCGACCTGTCCACACAACAGATGAACGAGGGCAATGGTTTCACGGTAAGTGTGGATACCGAAACCAACTATGTCACTTTCAATAGTTTGCTGCCCAACAGCAAGACCATCTATTGGGAATATGGACCTAAGCCCGAAGAGGGTGCCGACTTCAGCGTATCGGGCAACTTCGTCGGCGCTACTTACAAGGTGGGCATTGCCTTCCCAGGCGAATATTATGTTCGCATGAGTGCCGTCAATGCAGGTGGCCTATCGACCAGCGAACCGGCCTATTTCACCATCGAAAAGATGAATACCGACTTGATCTCCGACCCCACCTGGACTATCCTGACAGGCGGTGTTGGCAAGAGCAAGACCTGGGTGCTCGACATGGATACCCAGACCGGCAAACCGCTTTGGTTCTCGGGCTTGAAGTGGTTCTTCACGACCGGCATGAGTTGGGATACCTTCCATGCCGCCGATGGCAGCAACTACATCGACTCCGAGAACTGGGTCCCGGCCAATGCCATCGACCCAAGTCATGAAAAAGACTGGTACTGGACAGCCGACTTCCCCGGCAACAGTTGGATTTGCGGCATTCAGGACTATGGCGAGATGACTTTCGACCTCATTGACGGTGCCAACGTTACAGTCAATAACACCAAGGGTTCTTTCAACATGGACACCAAGGCACACACCATCTCCTTCACCGGTGTCCTGCCATTGAGTTGCGGTTGCGACAATGACATCGCCACCTACTGTCCTACAGGTACTTACAAGATTATCTACCTCAACGAGAATGCTTTCCAGATTCTGTTCGACAGCGGCAGTTCCGACCAGACGCCCTTCTCGATGAACTACATTGCCAAGGACTACAAGGACAATTATGTCGCTCCCATTGTGACCGACATCGAATTGCCCGAAGACTGGCGTGACTACATCCTACCTAAGAACCAGAACATCACCACCTTCAAGTTCAACGAAGATGCTCCGTTCACTTGGTTCGACATCTCGGGCAAGGAGGAAATCAAGCGTAACTTCGATGCCCGTGACCTCAGCGACATGGTATTGCAGTTCAACAACAAAGCAAAGGTCCTCACAGTCACCGACCCAGCAGGCAATGCCACAGACATTCCTTTTGAGTTGGATGACAAGGGCAACTACGTATTTGCCTCCGACCTGCCAGTCATCTCGTTGTCGACCAACAACGCCGACATCGTATTTGGTTCTGCCGACCGCCAGTTGCAGATTCTCTCGTACGAAATCGACGACTATTCGGGTGACGTTTCCGAACTGTTGTTGGGAGCACGACTCTATGATGCACAGGGTAATTTCTATGAGTATCAGACCTATCGTCTGGTAAAGCAGACCGGCAGCGAGCAAGAGCGACTCAAGGTCGTCCTGGGCTTTGCCGATACGGGATGGGCGTTTGCACAACACGAGGCTATCTTTGTCACCGGAGAAGGAACCTATACCTTCAAGCTCACCAGCGACATGGGCTTCAACGCACAGGATCCATACCTCTACTATATCGACATCTGCAAGTTGCTCAAGAAGCATCCAAATGCCGACATGATCATCACCAGCGTCAAGCGTGACGGCGAAGAGATTCTCGGCACCCGTGAATCATTCACCGACGAAGCCATCAGCCGTCAGGTAGGAGACAATGCTGTCGATGGTCGTCGATACCTGTTGAACCCTTGGAACGAAGAGTCGGCCGCCAATACCGACCTGTTCAAGTTCAATAGCACCTTTGAAGTCACCATGCGTGTCGTTTATGACAGTGGCGACGTCGTTCTTCATCCTTAATCAGTATTCATCATCATGAAACAGAATAAGTTATTTATCCTTTCAAGCATTGTCGCCCTCTCGTTGGGCGGCACATGCTTCACCTCTTGTGACGACAGCGAGGACTACAGCATCAGCACAGAAGCTACCGTCACGGAAATCACTACGGGACAGGCACAACCCACTGCCATCTCGGCCATTGTGTCGGGCAAAGTCCTCAACCTCAGCAATATGTCCCCTGCCCGCTATGTGGTGGGAGCCGTATTTGGAACAGATGCCGACCTAGAGACCAATGGCACCAAAACCATTGGTTCAATAGATGCCTATGGCACCGTCACCACCACCCTTACCGGCCTCGAAGAGGACAAGACCTACTATTATGCCACCTACGTGACACTCCAGAGCAAAGTCACCTATATGGGTGAGGTCAAGACCTTTACCACCACCGATGCTGCCGTGGCTACCAGCAATGCCACTTCCATCTCGACTTGCAAAGTCGTCCTCAATGGTCAGACGACAGGTCTGGAAGGTGCCGAAAAAGCCAGCACGGTCGGTTTCCGCTATGCCCTGAAGGCCGACCAAGTCGAAACAGGCTATGTCATTCTGGCCGATGAAGTTACAGCTAACTTCTCCACCGAGTTGAAGGGTCTGTTACCTGGCACAACTTATTACTATGCCGCCTTCAGCCAAATGGACAAGAACTACCTTTTGGGCGATGTCAAGAGTTTCACAACGGCTACCCAAGAGATGGAATATGTTGACCTCGGACTCTCAGTACTTTGGGCCAAATACAATGTCGGCGCAGAAAAGGAAGAGGAGTTCGGTGCACATGGTGGTTTCGGAGACCAGACGTTCTATGAACGAGCCGTGAGTGTCAGTCAATATACCCCTTGGGACCTGGTTGACGACGAAGACATGGTGGCAGGCCTCAACTTGGATGGCAGCAATGCCATCAAGAGCCGCATGCCCTCTATCGCCAAGTTCCAGGAACTCATTGAAAACACCACACAAGAGGCAGATACGGTCAATGGTGTCGAAGGAGTTCGCTTCTCGGCTCCAGATGGTCAGTCGGTCTTCTTCCCGCTGGCAGGATACCGTGACGGCGAAGAGTTGACCGAAGGTGCCGGTTTCTACTGGACCAGCCAAGTCAGCCCAACCAACGAGAATTATGCCAAAAACCTGCTTCTGGACAACACCGGCAAGGCAAGCATCGAAAACTCCTTGCTCTATCATGCTCTCTCGGTCCGCACCGTTCGTCCCGTCGAAGGTATTTATGTCAACAACCGTCGTCTGAAGTATGGTGACCTGGAAGGCAACGGCAATTTCCGCATCGACATCTACAACGAGTGGGATGGTTCTGGCGCTTGCGGTGAGACCTCTCCAATCAATAAAGACGAGGTCGTATTCACCAAGAACCTGGCCGTCACCATCCAATTGTCGGGCATCTCTGTTCCAGGCACTTACAACTGCTATATGGTCTTTGCCGATGGTACCTGGGCCACCCAGAACTGGGGCTATCAGGAGAGCGGCAATGCCTCTTGCACCGTTACGGGCGATGGTATCTATAAGTTGGTCATCGAGGGTGCCGGCAGCGGCTTGGGCATCTTTGCCATCGATGTGGCAGGTCTCTCTACCGCTTGTGGTGGAGCCGACGGCATTACGGCCAAGGTATTGAAGCTGGAAGCCGACATCTAAATGTTAAAAAAGTCTAAAATCCAAAATCTGGCACAATAATTTGATTATTAGTGTGTTTTGTTAAAGAATAATTAGTAATTGATACTCATTCTCGACTAAGCCTCGTCGTGAGATGAGGCTTAGTTTATCTTTTATTTACAACTATGAAACAAATACTACTTATCTCCACCCTGCTGACCCTGTCGGCATCTGCCACAGCACAATTGCCCTCGGCCATGGAAGTTGGCAGTCGGATGTACCCTGGATGGAATCTGGGAAATACGCTCGAAGCGGGAGACGGCAACATATTCTCGACCAACGCCGCCGGCAACTTGAACTTCGAGACCTATTGGCAATCCACCAAGACCTCGCAAGCGGTAATTGACTTCGTCAAGGCACAAGGCTTCCGTTCTGTCCGAATCCCCTGTTCCTGGATGATGGGACATGTCTATGACGGTACCGACGTCACCGTCCATCCCGACTGGATGAAACGAGTGAAAGAAATCGTCGATTACTGCATTAATGACGACCTTTATGTCGTGCTCAACGACCACTGGGATGGCGGTTGGTTGGAGAACAATCTGGCCTCCTACAATACCGAAACGGCTGAACAGTTGAAGTCGCTTTGGACGCAGATTGCCAACGAGTTCAAGGACTATGACGAGCACCTGCTTTTTGCTGGCTTCAACGAACCCGACTGCAACGTCAGCAACCAACCCAACGCACAACGCATCGCGGCTCTGGAGTCCTACGAACAGGATTTCGTGGATGCCGTACGCGCCACCGGAGGCAACAATGCCAGCCGCATCCTCGTGGTACAGGCACCTTCCACCAGCATCGAACATGCCTGCAACTATCTGCACATGCCTACCGATGTCCTCGAAGGACACATGATGGTCGAGGTGCACTACTATACTCCACCTCAGTTTACGGGTGTCTGGGAAAACAACAGTCCTCTCTACTTCTGGGGAGCCGCCAACCACGTTCCATCGGGCTCCTACACGCAATACAATGCCACCTGGGGCGAGGAGGATTACCTCTATAACCAATTGAAAATGATGTATGACCACTACACCACCAAGGGTTACCCTGTCATCCTGGGCGAGTATGGTGCCAACTGGCGCAATTTGGGCAATGCCGCATTACAGAAGAAACACGATGCCTCCATCAAACTCTTCAACCGTCTGGTGTGTGAATACTCCATCAATCATGGTGCCGTTCCTTTTGTCTGGGACATCAATGTCGCCAACCAAAACGGTACGGGGGGCATCATGACTGTCATTGACCGCAATTCACTCTCCGTCTTCTGTCCACCTGCCATGGAAGGCATTCTGGAAGGAACGGCAGCTGCCACTTGGCCCGCCATCTCCGACATCGAACAGATAGAGACGGCGGACCCGAAGGAAAAGCAATCTTCTCAATTACCCACCTATAACCTCTGGGGTCAGCCGACAACTGATTCCCAGAGAGGTTTTGTCATCCGCCAGGGAAAATTGATGCTCCGATAAACTCACTTGAGTGGAGTTAATTGGAGTTAATAGAAGTTATCGCTTCGCTCAGGGAGTTAACAGACGAATGATAGTTAAAAATTGAAAGTTAAAAATAGAAAAACTTGTTTTCTGTTAGCGCCGAAGGCCTTTAGCGTGCGAAGCACTTTTAGCGGCTCGAAGTGCCTTTTAGCCTCCAAAGCTATCTCCCGTTAACTACATGAATTTAACTCCTTTATCCCACAAACTGAAACAGTTACCTATACAATCCAACGCAAGACACATGAAAAAGTTAACCTTTCTTCTATTATCAACGCTATTGACAGGAGCATGTAAACAACAGGTCGAACCTTATGGCCCCTTGCCTACCGACGATCAGGTGGCATTGCAAGACATGGAGATGTATGCCTTCCTGCACTATTCATTGAACACCTATACCGATCAGGAATGGGGTTTCGGCAACGAAGACCCGACACTCTTTAACCCCGACCAATTGGATACCCGTCAATGGGTTCGCACCTGCAAGGATGCCGGCATGAAGGGCATCATCTTTACCGCCAAACATCATTGCGGTTTTTGCATGTGGCCCTCAGCCTATACCGAATACAGCGTCAAGAACTCCCCCTGGAAAGAGGGCAAGGGTGACGTTGTCCGCGAACTTGCAGATGCCTGTCGCGAATACGGATTGAAGTTCGCCGTCTATCTCTCACCTTGGGACCGAAATCATCCGCAATATGGTCAACCTGAATATGTTACCTACTTCCGCAACCAACTACGGGAAACCTGAAAACGATAACCAACGTGCCGCCGGTTTTGCTCAACGTACCGCCTACTGGAAACAGGCAGCCGCCAATCGCAAACTCCTGGAATGCAAACATTCCAAGGCCAATGGGGTACAGACGCTCTCGTTCCATTTCGAACTCTCCGACAGCACCCAACGGATAGCGCTATACACACTCACCTACCGTATCAACTCCGCTGGCGAGATAGAGGTCCAAGCCGACTATATCCCTGTAGCAGAGGAGATTCCGACGCTCCCGAAGTTCGGTATGCGCTTGGGACTACCCCTCCGTTTCGACCAGGTGGAATGGTATGGCCGAGGTCCCGTCGAGAACTATCCCGACCGCAAGGGGTCGCAGTTCATCGGCGAATACCGTCTGCCTTTGCGCCAATTCGCCTATGACTATATCCGTCCGCAAGACAATGCCAACCGATGCGACACCCGTTGGTTCCGCCTCTACAGCACTGACTCCCAACTCACTATAAGCGGCGAACAACCGCTCTGCTTCCGCGCTTGGGACTATACCGAAGAGGAACTATCGCGTGCTGCTCACCCCAACGAGATTGAAGGCAGTTGCGTGGAGGTCAATATCGACCTCGGCATCCACGGCGTAGGCGGCGCCGACACGTGGGGTCGTCGCACCTTGCCTGAATACACCTTACCAGGCAACCGCGAATATCACTATTCCTTCCTCATTCAGGTAGAGGACAAATAACTCAAGTCGAACAAGACGATTTCGCCCCTCCTCTGACAGTCTTATGCTGCATCAGAGGAGGGGCTTCTTTTCTCTCTTTTTTCTACCTTCTTTCTCCCTTTAAAAGGGAGCAAAAAGGCAGAAGGTCGATCCAAGGACAACGGAAGTGATGGATGATGTAAGTGTGGTCAATGGAGGGGGAGTTATACTTCTTCGGTCCAAGTCATGCCAATGTGCCGGATGCCATCGAGCAGGAACGTGTCGGAGGTCTGTCGGAACCCTACGCCTTCGTAGAAGGCCTTGGCATATTCCTGCGCCTCAATCTCTATGCACTTGGCACCGAAGTACTTACGGGCAACGTCAATGGCACGAAGCATGATTTGCTTGCCATAACCCTTGCCCCGCTCGGTGGTGATGACGCGGCCGATGGAGATCTCCTTCAAGTGGGCACCGGCAGGACAGACGCGCGCCATGGCCACCAACTTCTCACCCACCGTCAGCCACAGGTGAATGGCCTCCTGGTCGTGGTAGTCGAGATCCTGATAGACACAATTCTGCTCGACGACAAAGACGTCGCAACGCACGCGAATCAGTTCGTACAATTCATCGACGGTCAGTTGTTGGAACCGCTTTACATGCAGGACAGGTTCCTGTATATACTTCTGCCGCAAGGCTTTAGGCAGTTTGGAAGCCACCAAGAGATACGACTCCCGAATCCATTGCTCCACCTGCGCGTCCTCCAGTTTCTCGTAATAGACGTCGCTCCAATGTTTCTTGTTCCAATGCCAGGCAGGAGTCACCGCGGCATACTTTTCACGCAGTTCCTCGTTCCTGTCGGGCGACAACTTCAAGGCCAAACGGGGTTCGGCATTCTTCATATCATGTCGGCCACCGCCCAACCAAAGACAGACAAAGATCTTTCCCTCCACGCGGAAGGTAATGATGTCATCGCCAAAGGGTTGGTCCTCGGTCACGCCCTCGAGGGACAAAGTATATTCGCGTACACGTTCGATATCCATAATCAAGTATTTCAAGGTTCAATTTTACTGCAAAGAACGTTATATTTTCCGACTTTTGCAAGCATTTGGCCAAAATTCATTTTGATTTAACATTAATCTCACTATCTATTAGCATTTCTCTTTATATCCTAATAAATTCGAAGTGGATTGTCTCCTAACTGGGGCAATCCACTTCGTGATTATTTGGATTTATACCATTGCGCAGAGTATGCGCACTTGGCAATCTATATTGGCTAACTTTCTGGGGCATGAACCGTTCGCAAGGACGTTTCATGCCCTTTTTGCGTATGAGAAAGTTGTCATACCTATCCAAACGACAGGCTTCTACAACAATTACCCTTAATGACTCAATATGTAAAGTTTTGAGTTGTCATACCTATCCAAACGACAGGCTTCTACAACAGTTCATATGTGAACTTTTTATCCGCAAAAATTGTGTTGTCATACCTATCCAAACGACAGGCTTCTACAACCCGATGGCAAAAGAAGATTTAGATTGTTTTTATCAAAGTTGTCATACCTATCCAAACGACAGGCTTCTACAACAGCCTCAAAATGAATGACTTTTGCAAAAGTGTCTTGTAATAGGCATACATATCTTTAACCCTTAAATCACTGATTTCGCAAGACTTAACGACCCGCTTACCAGTTTTTTCGCAAATGCCCTACTTTTTTCGGGTCAAATGCAGGGTTTAAACTACTATATATTGATTCAATTCCCTATGTCACAGACCGTTAGCCATCTTAAAAAAGTTCGCTAATGTTTCGCTGATTTTCCCTAACGGAAGCTCTTGCGAAAATTACGCCCGTTTTTATGGGTTTCATGGGGACAAAAATAGACATTTTTCGCAAGATTACCAAACTTTTAGCCACTTTTCTTACATTTGCGAGGAAAATCCATTGGCTACGAAAAGGTAAGAAAAGTGTAAACCGCTATTTTAGAGCAAATTGAGCGCTTTCTCGTTTTTCGCAAATGATTGCCGCACCTCGTCGGGATTCTTGGTCTTGGCCACCTCTATCTCCACATAGGGTTGCGTAATCAGCACGAACTCGACCCTCTATAACAACATTATTTATTTGAGCGTCAGAGAGGAACTCCTGTCGCATCCGAAACACGTCAATCAGGTTTGTGCCAATCCAGAGCGATACCGATGCAGACGCATTGGCTATCGGCCTCAAAATGAATGCTGTGGCGACTTCCAGCAGGTACATAGATATAGTCACCAGCCGAGAAAGGGATGATGCGACCATCGATGACGAAGTGACCCTGACCGCTTTGCCAATAGAAATGTTCGTCGAGGGTGGCGTGAAGATGTTCTTCACAGACATCACCGGCATGGAAATCGGCAATACTGACCTGTCGGCAAGGAGTATCGACATCCAACCAGTTAAAGAGAACCCGCTTCGTACCGCTGTCATGGTTGAGCGGCACAACTGGAAGAAGGTCAAAAGAGCGTTTTATCATACAGAGACATACTTAGCACGGACAAATGGCGTCAATGGGTTCAAATACCAAGAGATAGGACTCGGGAATTAAGAATCGCTTGGGCGCGTCCAAATTTTAATTTCAGGGCAAAGAACGTTATATTTTGCGAAATATGCAAGCATTTGGGAGAAATTCATTTTTTTATTAGGAAATATTTGCATAATCAGAAAAATTGTGATATCTTTGCCATCGATTTACAAATCTTGATACTCAAGATGACACTATAAACACTTAACTCAAACAAACAGATGAAAAACATCCTATCGTGCATGGCCGTAACGGTTGCCATGCTCCCCTCGCTCTTGAGTGCAGAAACCGTCATTGAAGTCAACCTCGACAACATCAAGCAATATGAGGTTGTCCAGATAATCCGTTTCGAAGGTGGCGGAGGCAAGTCCGTCCTCAACGACACTATTCGCGACGGCAAGAGTTCCTTCACCTTCACATGTGGCCCAATTACCGAAGACGTGTATTATGGCGTCGTACTGAAAAAAGGTAAATCCTCCTTCAGTAATCATCGAACCATCTATGTCTCTCCGGACAGCAAGGCAACCCTTTCTGGCTCTGGCGATTATCCACCCAATTGGGAGGCAATAAGTTCCCATCCTCAACAGGCACATGAGAACTGGATGAATGACGTACAGAAAGAGTTTCTGAATGCCATGCAAGACATTGATTATGTCCGCGACACGACGAAAAACAAAGAGCAACGACAAGCCCTCTACGACAAACGCGATTCCATCGATATTCAGATGACTGAGAAACTCTTGCTGACGCTGAAGGAGATGCCCATCGACTCCCTCTGGTTGGAAGATTTTGCAAAATATACCAAGATAATCAATTATGAAGGCACCGACTACCCTCATTATGGTTTGATGAAAGAACTGCATGCTCGACTCTCGGAAGCAGACAAAGCCACTCCTATTGGCAAACGTATCACCAACGACCTCTTTGGCAAGAAGCTCAAAGAGGGAGACATGTTTGTCGATTACGACCTGTATGACATCGACGAAAAGGTGCATCACTTGGCTGATTATCAAGGTAAATGGATGCTCGTAGATTTCAGCAGTTACTATTGTGGTCCTTGTCGGCTGATTACACCCATGTGGAAATACCTCTACGAAAAGGGGGTCAACGAGAAACTGGAAATCATCACCATCCTTGACGATGCGAAGAAGCAATTTGAAGCTCTGGTGAAATCGGACAAGCCAGTCAGCCCATACTTCTTTGACCATGACGGCAAGAACGGCATCCACTCCCTGTACAAGATTAGTGGAACTCCAACCTTCTTTGTCATCAATCCAGAGGGCAAGATTGTCCGTAGTTGGTTGGGAACTTATACAGAAAAAGTCATGCAAGTGGTTAAAGAGGCCGGCGCCTATCCCACTCCCACCTACAAGACAGAGAATGGCGTGACAACTATCATCAATCCGACCTATACAGACTTTTCGACCATCCTTGTAGATAAGGTGGAAATATACAAGGATTCGGTGGTTCTGGATTGTACCCAGCCGCAATCACGTTCCTTCAAAATATCCTCGAGATCAGGACTATACGTTGATGGTCAATGTGTCAGCAAGATAACCAGCTGCAGCTTCGGCCTCGACAAGAACGCGAAAGCTAAGTTTGGTGAATCCTGCCACTTCCGCCTCACCTTTGAGCCCCTCCCTGCCGGAACCACCGCCTTCGACTTCAAGGAAGGTGACAAGAAAGGCGACTTCTTTTTCCTGGGAATGAAGGTGAAGGAGTAAGACAAAAACAAGGAGTCACCAGAGTGCCCTGAGACTCTGATGACTCCACTTCTTTAGATTGCTCGAATGGCTTATCCCTCAATGACCTCGACAGAGAGCATCTTGATGTCCTCCTTTGGACGGTCACCAGAGGCGGTGGCAACGGACTGAATCTTGTCGGCCACATCGAGGCCCTCCTCTACCTCACCGAAGACGGTGTAGCTGTTGTCAAGGAACGGAGTGCCGCCGATGGTGGTGTAGGCTTCGCGTTGAGCATCGGTGAATTTAGGTTCACCCAACTCCTTGGCCTTGGCGTAAGTCTGCTTCTCCAACACCTCCTGGAGCGCCTGGAGGCCGGCATTGTCACGGTTCTTGCGCATCTCCAAGATCTTGTCGCGGTTCTCGACAACGAGTTGGTTGAAGATGTTCTGCAACTGCTGCTGAGCCAATTGCTTCTCCATCTGGGTGAGTTTGCCAGCACTATAGACCTCGCCGGTCACGATGTAGAACTGGCAGCCCGAAGAACGACGTTCGGGGTTGACCTCATCGCCCGTGCGGGCAGCAGCAAGGGCGCCTTTCTTGTGGAAATACTGAGGATAGACAAACTCGGCAGGAATGGTGTAACCCACATCGCCGGCACCCAGGTGCTTGTCCATAGGCGCATTCTTGCTCTCGGGGTCACCGCCCTGAATCATGAAGTTCTTGATGACACGGTGGAAGATGGTACCATTGTAAAAACCCTCGCGTGCCAGTTTGAGGAAATTATCACGATGCTGAGGAGTCTCGTCGTAGAGACGGACGGTGATATCACCGAGGCTGGTCTTGATTAAAACTTTTGCCATACTATTTAAATATTATACTTTGATTGTCATTTTGAGGTGCAAATATAGGCATAAAAATCGACATAATAGAAAAAAATGAGGGTTTATTGCAAAAAAGAGGGTAAAAAATTTGGAAAGTTGGAAAATAACCGCTATCTTTGCACCACTTTAACCAACAGAAGGGCAAAGAAATGGCGCTTTCATCTAGCGGTTAGGATACCGGCCTCTCACGCCGGGTACACGAGTTCGAGTCTCGTAGGCGCTACAAAAAGAGGAGTATCAACCAACATTGATGCTCCTCCTTTATTTTTCAACTATCGCATGCGATAAGGGAGTTAATTTCATGGAGTTAGCTGGAGATAACAGCCTATGGCTGTGGAGTTAACGGACGATAGTTCTGGAGGCTAATAGGCGCAAATAAAGCCAAGGGGCGCATTTGCGCCGCTAAAGGTGCTTCGCACGCTAATGGCCTTTGGCGCTAAAAAGCTCAGGAGCCATCGGAGTAATCGGAAAACTCAGAAAAATCTGATAACTCGGAGCTTTTTTCAATTTTCAACTTTCAATTTTATTTTCATTCGTCCGTTTGTCCCCTCAGCTAAAGCTTCGTCTTCTCGCTGAACGATTATCAATCGTTCTATTCGCTGCGAGGACCCAAGCGAAGCGATAACTCCAATTAACTCCAGTTAACTCCTTCTAACATTTCCACACATGATTCAGACCCAGATAGAGAAAATCATCGAGCCGGAGCTGATTGAACAAGCCCGCCAACTGATAGAACGTTGCCAGAAGTTCGTGGTGTGCACACACATGTCGCCTGACGGAGATGCCGTCGGGTCGGCCTTGGCAACGGCTAACTTCCTACGTCACAAGGGGAAAGAGGCTCACGTCGTCTTCAACGACACCCCAGGCGAGAACCTCTCCTTCATTCCTGGATACCGCGACGAGCTGGTCTTCGACAATCAGCGAGACGGCACACCCGACACACATGCCGAGGCATTGAAGGCCATCCAAGAGGCAGAGTGTTTCTTCGTGGTTGACCTCGGCACCCCCAACCGCATGGGAAGCATGAGTGACGAAGTGATGAAGAACCCTGCCCCTAAGATAGTGATTGACCACCACTTAGACCCCAGCCGAGAGGACTTTGACGTGGTCATTTCCCACTCCGAGGCATCAGCCGCCTGCGAGATGGTTTATACCTTCTTCTACCAGTTGGGCGACGACGCATTATTGGACAAGGCCATCGCCACGCAGCTCTATTGCGGCATGATGACCGACACGGGACAGTTTGTCTTCAGCAGCAGTCGCGCACAGGTCTATTTTATCATTGCGCGCCTCATTCAGGAGGGCTTCGACAAGGAAAAACTACACCGCGACCTGATGCTCGAAACCGAACGCCGGGTACGCCTCAAAGGTTATATCCTCCAACAGAAACTACAAGTTCTGGCCGAGCAGAAAGCCGCTTACTTCAGTCTCAACAAAGCCGAACTGAAACGCTTCAATCACCAGAAGGGCGACAGCGAGGGCTTTGTCAACATGCCGCTCGACATCTATGGCATACAGATAAGCGCCTTCTTCCGCGAAGAGAAGAACTTTGTCAAAGTTTCCCTCCGTTCGAAGGGCGACTATCCTGTCAACATCATCGCCCAGAAATTCTACAACGGAGGCGGTCACAAGAATGCTGCGGGGGGCGAGTTTTTGGGCACTTTGCAACAAGCAGAACTACTTTTTGTTAAAGCATTGCCACTAATCCTTAAATATAGTGAAAATTAGTTGCAAGTGTCGCAAAAATTTGTTATCTTTGCGCCGCATTTAATACATCTAATAATGAAAAAAATACTCTGTATCGGCAGTTGCCTCCTCCTGGCTTGCAGTTGGATGGCTTGCAGCAAGACCGAAACATACGCAGAACTGGTTGCTAACGAAAAGGACGCTATCAACACCTGGATCTCGAAAGACCCCATCGATGTCGGCTTCGGGCACATCAGCAGCAAGAACGAAGAGTGGGTCAAGAACGTGGCCAGCGACATCTTGGTCGATAGTCTGCACCCCGAGCAATGTGGTGTGGAACTGGGCAAATGGTACCGCATCACCGAGGGTGACTTCAAGCGCCTCTATTTCCGCATCAACAGTTGGGGCAATGACGGATTGAACGAGCTTCGCGAAAAGGGCATCGAACCTACCGACGAGCAATACAAGACGGCGATGCGCAACAAAAAGAAGTTCTATACCGGCAAGAATGTTCTGGTCCGTTATGACCAACAATATATCATCTCTGAATACGATTACGACGAGGGTGCCACCAACGTCTCTGGTGACAATGGTGAGACAATCAAATACTTGATTTGCTACTCTTGGAACAGTTCCTACTATTCCAATTCGTACTACGGCAACTATTATGGTGCCAATGCCAACGATGAGTGTACCTCGGGCGGCATCGCTTTCCCAGCACGATTCCTGTGGGAAGGTGGCAATGCCTCCATCATCTGTCCGTTCTCGTTGGTCGAAGCCACCTATTCTGGTTATTACTACACTTTCTATTACGGAGATATTGAATATACAAAGCCAAATTTCTTATTTAGATAATAGCTAAAATGTCACTTATCAAATCAATTTCGGGCATCCGTGGCACTATCGGAGGCCAGCAAGGTGAGGGTCTGAACCCTCTTGATATTGTAAAGTTTACAGCTGCATACGCCACTGTAATCAAGGAGAAAATTGGGAACAAGAAAGGCCGCATCGTTGTTGGCCGTGATGCCCGTCTGTCGGGCGAAATGTGCTACCAATGCGTATCGGGTACGCTGATTGGCATGGGCTTTGATGTCATCAACATCGGCCTCGCCACTACCCCAACTACAGAAATAGCTGTCACAGCCGAAAAGGCAGATGGTGGCCTTATCCTGACCGCCAGCCACAACCCTATCCAGTGGAACGCCCTCAAGTTGCTGAACAACGAAGGTGAGTTCTTTGACAAAGCCACTGGCGAGAAGGTATTGGCCATCGCTGAAAAGGGTGACTTCACTTTCGCTCCTGTACAGGAGTTGGGTCATGTGACCGAGAAGGACTATACGCAATACCACATCGACGAGGTTTTGAAACTCAAGTTGGTCGATGTCGAAGCTATCCGCAAAGCCAACTTCAGTGTGATGTGCGACTGCGTCAACTCGGTAGGCGGCATCGTCATCCCTGCCCTGCTCAAGGCATTGGGTGTCAAGCAGATCTACGAGTTGAACTGCGACCCAACCGGTCAGTTTGCCCACACCCCAGAACCTATCCCGCAGAACCTCACCCAGATTGCCGGCGAGATGAAGAACAAGAAAGCCGACGTAGGCTTCGTGGTTGACCCAGACGTTGACCGCTTGGCCTTGATTTGCGAGGACGGCGAAATGTTCGGTGAGGAATACACGTTGGTAAGTTGTGCAGACTACGTGCTCCAGCACACTCCTGGCAACACCTGCTCGAACCTCTCATCGAGCCGTGCCCTGCGCGATGTGACCCGTGCCCGTGGCGGTGTCTATAACGCTGCCGCCGTTGGCGAGGTGAATGTGGTCACCAAGATGAAGGATACGCATGCCGTCATCGGCGGAGAAGGCAACGGCGGTGTCATCTACCCTGAGTTGCACTATGGTCGTGATGCCTTGGTCGGCATTGCCCTCTTCCTAAGCAACTTAGCCAAGTTGAGAGAGAAGAATCCGGCATTGACCGTCAGCCAGTTGCGAGCCACTTATCCTCCCTACTGCATTGCCAAGCAGCGCATCGACCTCACTCCCGAGACAGACATCGACAAGTTGCTCAACACGGTCAAGGCAGAATACAGCAAGGTGCCCGACACAGAAATCACCGATATCGACGGCGTCAAGATAGACTTCCCCGACCGTTGGGTTCACCTCCGTAAGTCGAACACGGAACCAATCATCCGCGTCTATGCAGAAGCAGCCACCGAGGAGGAGGCACAGAAGACTGCCGACGCCATCATGAATGAAGTAAAGAAGTTTGTATAAATTTTAAGTATGCATTTATATAAGTTAAGTACTTTAGCAATGGCAACCATCGCCCTTGCCTCATGTAACACCAAGCCGGCTGAAGCCGACTTGGTCGTTTTGTTTACTACCGATGTACATGGAGCCTGTCTGGCTCACGACATCAAGAATAACGCTCCAGCACAAACCAGTTTAGCCAACGTCAGCACCTACCTCAACCAAGTCCGCAAGGAGAACTCGGGCAAGGTACTTCTGTTCGACACTGGTGACTTCCTGCAGGGTCAACCCTCTCTCTATTATTACAATTTCATTGACACCGTGGACGAGCACGTTGCTGCTGCCACTTACAATTACTTGCAGTACGATGCGCTAGGTGTCGGCAATCACGACATCGAGACGGGCGAAGAGGTCTATAACAACCGCTTCCCCAAGCAGTTGAAGATGCCTTGGCTCTGCGCCAACGCCATCGACATCCGTACCGGCAAACCTATGTTCCAACCTTACGCCGTCTTTGAGCGTCAAGGAGTTAAGGTTGCCGTCTTGGGTATGATTACCCCTCACATCGGAGCTTGGTTACCTAAGGAACTGTGGAGCAACCTGGAGTTCGAGGATATGGTAGATTGTGCCAAGAAATGGGTTCCTGTCATTCAGGAGAAAGAGCGCCCCGACTTACTCATTGGCCTCTTCCATGCCGGTACCGACTATACCATCAACGGCAACGACATGAACACCCGATTCAACGAAAACGGTTCCATTCCAGCGGTCGTCAAGGTGCAAGGCTTCGACCTCTGCCTTTTGGGACATGACCACAACCCTCAGCTGCGCCGCGTCCAGAACTTGGCAGAAGAGAGTGTCTATATCATCGATGCAGGTACGCAGGCGCGCAAGGTTGGTCGTGCCGACATTCACCTGACCTTGCAAGAGGACGGCAAATACAAGAAGCAGATCAAGACACAGTTGGTTGACATGAAGGAATATGCTCCAGACAGCGCCTATGTGGCTGCTTTCCAGAAGTATGTCGATGCCACCAACAATTACGTAGATGACCCTATCGGCAAACTCACGGGCAACTTGAGTGGTATGGATGGTCTGGTTGGACCAAGTGCTTTCATCGATTTGGTTCACGATGCCCAACTTTGGGCCACCAAGGCAGATATCTCGTTGACCACGTTACTCTCTCCTTACGAGGAAGTGGCTGCCGGCGACATCACCATGCGTCATCTCTTTATCCTCTACAAGTACGAGAACTTGCTCTACACCATCCAGATGAAAGCTGACGAGGTTCGCAAGTACCTGGAGCACGGTTATGCCATGCAGTATGGCACGATGAAATCGGCCAACGACCACTTGATGAATTTCAAGCCCTACAAGGAAGGTGACCGTCCTCAGTTAGCTGGCATCACTTTCAACTTCACCAGCGCAGCCGGCATCAAGTACGTTGTCGATGTAACCAAGGAACCGGGCAACCGCGTTCGTCTCATCTCTATGAGCGACGGCTCTCCAATCGACCCCGACAAACTCTACACCGTTGCCATCAACAGCTACCAGTATTCGGGCGGCGGCAACTTCATTCCCGAAGGTCTGGGTTGGGACAGCAAGATGTTGAAATCGCGCACCTTGACTACCTCCAACATCGACGTTCGTCGCTACTTGGAGAAGTATATTCGCGAGAAAGGCACAATTACTCCTCACGTCCGCGGTGACTGGAGCGTCGAACCCAAGAAATGGTATGAAGCTGCCCGCAAGCGCGACCTCCTTTTGTTGCAGAACAAGTCCATATATCATTAAAGAATAAGGAGTTAATGAGCAGCGACAGGCAAGTGCTTTGACTTCTCCGACTGCACATTCACTCCCTACAAAGATTGCAGACTATGCACCTCATAGACCTATCTATAGGACATACAAAACCCATCGTTTCAGGCATCAATCTAACGTTGATGCCTGCGACGTTTGTATGTCTGACAGGTAGAAACGGCACCGGCAAATCGACGTTACTGAAGACTTTGGCCGGACTGATTCCTCCCTTGCATGGACGGATTCTCATCGACGACATAGACCTCACAACCTTGTCGCCCATAGAATTGGCCCAACAGATTGGTCTGGTGCTGACGCAAATGCCCGACCTACCCAACACCACACTCCGCGAACTCGTTGCCTATGGCCGACTTCCCTATGCCTCTTGGTTGGGCAAGTTGAACGACACCGACCTTCAGGCTGCCGACCTGGCCATCGAGCAACTCGGCATCACGGCTCTTGCCGACCGAAAAATCAACCAACTGAGCGACGGAGAACGACAGAAAACCATGATAGCCAGAGCTTTGGCGCAAGGGACCCAATATCTTCTGCTCGACGAACCATCGGCTTTCCTCGATTACGAAAGCAAGCAGGAACTGATGTCCCTGCTTGTCCATTTGGCTCATGATGAACACAAAAGCATCCTCCTCTCCACCCACGACCTCGAACTGGCACAACGCTACGCTGACACGCTCTGGCAAATCAAGGAGGGGAAACTAACAGATGCTAAGCCATCCTCTCAAACGCTTTGATCACCGTTATTTACAACCTGCCCTTTTCCTCGTTACCTGCACCCGTACCCTTATACTTAGAACGCGCGACGTTAAACGTGTATCGAACAGAAACGACCAAGCGACGACGGTCATAGTAATTACCTTGACATAGTTTCACCTGATGATTGTAGCAAAGGTTGATGTCCCGGCTGCGATCGAGTAAATCTTCCCCTGCCAATTTCAGACTTAATCGTTTGTCCAGAAAGGTCTTAACCACAGCGACACCAAGCACCGTCGTATTATAGTCCATATAGATATTCTGGTAATGTCCTTTACCTTGATACTGGAAATTGACCTCCCCTGTCAACGATGAACCGAAAGCAAAAGTATTGTCCCACTGGAACATCACGATAGGTTTATTCAATGGAATGTCTCCTTGCGATGTTTCCAACGTAAGCCATTGTTTCCGAACACCCAAAGATATTTGCGGATGCCAGATACCGACCACAGGCGCTGCCGACAAGAAAGGAGTCAAGGATTTGAGACTTGGGATATTCCGATAGGTAACAAGCGTCACCGAAGCATTTTCGGTTTGTTCCATCCAGTGAATAATGTCATCTCGCTCATCGGTATAACCCAAAGAGAATTGCAAGAACCGCCATGTACCTTGCAACGACACATTATGTCGGGTCGAGTTTTTCAACAACGGATTGCCCCGTTGAATAGAATATCGATTCCCATAGAATACATCGTTGCTCAATTCTCTGTACGTAGGGCGCGTGGTCTTAGCAGAATAAGATAATTGTGTCTGCACCTTGCCCATTTGCGTGGCGAAGGACAAGGAAGGATAGAGATTTCCACTGTTTCGACTTTGTTCCGCAACCCGATTCCCATTTTCATAATAATCAAAAGAAACCTGCTCGTAACGCACTCCAGCCCGTATTTGTCCGACAGAAATCGTTCGAGCATATTCCGCAAACGGACTCACGGTCTGTTGCTTGATGGTACTATAGGTAGTTCGCACATAGTTCTGTGGACTCAAGTAGTCATCGTGACGGTCTGTATGGATGTATTCCGTTCCGAAATCAATCGTACCACCCAACAAGGGATAAGACAGCGTCAACTTGGATGCCAACATTCGGTTCTTCACCCGATTCTCGGCATCAATCAACCTATCTTCCTGAACCTGACACACTTCGGAGATCCTGCTCTGTTCACTAAAGCCATTACAGAGATAGTCCAAGTTCCAGTCAATGGACAGGACACCCGCCTTTCCGATATAATAGACATTGAGAGCATGGCCAACATCATTCTTCCTATGGTGCTGCGTCAAGTTTTTCCAACGGTCATGAAAAGCACCATTTACAGTCACATCGCTCAAAAGGGAAGTGGTCTTTTCGCCCGTTGTCGGCAACGCAACTTCGTATTTGGCTCCAAGCATCAGTTTCTCCGAGGGGGCATAGTTGAACCCACTCTCGATACTGCAATCACGATCCATTTCATCATTTCGCATCACATTACGTTGTTGCCAGAGGGTATCGACATCGACCTGTTGAGTGATTTTTGCCTTTTGCAAATACCTTCCTCGACCTGCCCACAACGAACCAAAGACGTCCAATCCATTTCGGCGATAATTCACATCGACAGAAACCGACTCCTTATCCTTGTGCCCCTGTTTCCAGCGACTCCATGTGTCCATACTGAAACCCTCACCCGCTTTACGCAAAGTCTGTATCTTGATGACCGCATTGACCGTTGCGTCATATTTTGTCCCTGGGTTGGTAATCAGTTCAACACTCTTGATTTCCGTCGATTTCAACTGTTCCAACTCCTTGATGCCATGAATGGGCCGACCATTGATATAAATAAGTGGAGCACCTTTGCCGAAAACCTCGTATGTGCCATCTCTCGCAATGACACCTGGCACATGCTTCAACACGTCATCGGCAGTCCCTAATTGACTGAGCAAAGTATTCTCGACACGGGTAACCAACCCCTCCTCACCCATCTGATACAGAGAGCGTTGACCCTGGACAACCACATTCTGTAAGGTCTGGGCTTGCAACTGTATCTTGCCGACTGCGGCAGAAGGACAATAGTGGCAAAGGGTCTGGTAGCCGACATAAGAAACACGTGCCAGGACGGGAAGGGTGTCACAAGGAATGACAAACAAGCCATTCTCGTTCGTCACTCCGCCGGTTATCAAAGAGGAATCCTGAGAGGAAAGCAAAGCAACATTGGCATACGCAACAGGTTGACCCTCAGGACCGACAACCGTACCGATGTAACGGCGGGAAGTCTTCTGCTCGCACTCCACGAAGATCTTGTTGGCCTGAGTGCTGACTCGAACGGGATAGAACCCCACCATCAACTTGACGGCATCGGGCAAGCGTTTATTCTGGATGGCAACCGAAATGCGGAAATCTTCCAACTCGTTGTAAAGGAAGTAGATGGAATAGTCCGACTGCTGCTCATCCAGTTGGCGCAAGGCATCGGCCAACGATACATCGCTGTATTCCACTGAAATACGTTGCTGTGCCTGCACCCCCAAGGGCAGCAACAAGCCCCAAAGGAGTAGTATCAAATGTTTTTTCATCGCCGATGTTTATTGTACCGTAATCTGTTTTCCCTTGCATGTAACATTAATCCGCTCAAACTGATTGAGATCACTGAGAACTTGTTCCAAACCCGTCTGCGGATGCCAGACAAAACGGAAGCGTAGTTGGCCAACCTCAGCATTGGCAAACGTCACCGTAACGCCATAGTGTTCAGCTATTTCGGGCAACATCTTTTCCAACGGAACATTATCATAGACAACAGGTTGCGGCACAGAATCGGTATCGACCACCTGTACCTCCTTAACGGCAACATCCTTGGCTTGTGAACCGACCAACGCGGAATCGGTCGATTGCACCGTCCGATTCATCTGATAGGCCGCGAACGCTATGCCCGACACCAATGCAATGCCGATAATGGAAGCCGCCACCTTGGAGAAACGAGAACCGCGAGGAGTGGGTTCTGTTTGTGCAAATTCTTCCTTTCTTTCCTTGAACTTCTTGCTGAAATCTTGCCATGCTGAATCGACATCAACTTCTTGGTTGTCATGACGATGGCGGCAAGCATATTTTGCTCCGACCATCAAACGATAGGTCTGAAGGGTCTCTTCGTCGCGATGAATGAGGTCGTGAATCTCCTGCTCACTATAGGACTCGGGATGGTCGAGCATCTCCAACAGTTGGCGGACGTTTTCATTGATCGTTTCCATACTTTTCAATACTTTTTGAAGTGATTCTTGATTTGCTGAATGCTCTGAATGAGGTACTTGTATGTCGTATTGGGATTCAGGTTCAAGCGCTTGGCTATATCGGCAATGGTCAAGTCCTCGTCAAAACGGAGGTGGAAAATACTGCGGTGCGGCTCTTCCAATCGTTCTTCGACAAAGGTCATAACGGCTTCAACCAGTTCCAACGATTGGTCGGCAGGTTGCCATTCCGTCTCTTCGTCCACAGGCAGTAACTCCTTCACTTGTTCATGCAGTTGCATCTGGCGAATCCTGTTCAAGCAGGCGTGACGGACAGCAATCATCAGATAGGCATCACTCTGAGGCGGTAAATCGGCATCGGCCACCCGCACGAAGATGTCCTGCACCACATCCTCGGCCTCTTCTGAATCGGGCAGAAGGACTCTGGCAAGGTGTACCATTTTGCTATAATTCAAGCGAAAAAGTTCTTCAAGTTTACTCTTTTCAAGCATTTCTGACGCTATTTTCGTGCTCCCTAAGAAGCACATTCATATATAAGACACTTCAAACCTATCGTATTTTTACAGAAACGTTCTTTTTTTTTCAATCTTTCGTAGAAATCATTCGGTCATTCGGACTCGGTTGCCCCTCCGCTGCCGTAACGCAGTTGCGTTCTTTTTGCATTCTTTTTTCTTTCTTTTTCCGTTCTTTTTGCTTCTTTTCAAAGAAAGCACCATTAGAGGGAAATAATCGGAGCAACCTGGCAACGTGCCCGAAAGTGCGTAGGGGCAACGGCAGAGCCATTTATTATCCAGTAAGGAAGGAGTCTGTCGATGTTTGGGAAATAGCCAAGACAGACGAATCCCAGAAACAGAAAGACCTCCACCCGACCGTCATGGACGGCGTTCTGGTGGAGGTCTTATACTATCAATACAAGAACATGCTGATTTTCATTCCGGCGCAGCAAGGTAGCATAAAAACAACATTAGAAGTCCTTCAAATAGTCCTTCTCGGCATCGAGGATAACCAAGACACGATCGGTATCCTTGCCATCATCCAGGTTGGGCGTGAAGACCTGTTTCTTGCTGTTCTTGAACTCACCCAAGTCCTGAAGAGTGCCATCCACGGGACTGTACCACCAAGCGTGTTTCTTCTTGCCAGAAATCTTTGTGAGGTCGATGGTGAGCGCAGAACCGGAATAGGTATAGGCCACAATATAATCAGAGCCACGGCTGGCTATCGGACGATTGTACTTCTCGCCATAAGTACCCACAAAGACGCTTTGGTCGGGAACTCGGTCAAAATAGGGCAACTTCAAGAAGAGGTCTTTCACCCAGTGCATCTGTTGGAATCCGGGGTCATTGAGCGCCTCGTACCAAGGTGTGGTGCAACCGTAAGCGCCCTTATAACCAGGACGATAGAACTGCATCAAGGCATTGTTGCCATAGGTGTGTCCGCAACTGCCCGCCAAGACGGACCACCATGCATATCGGCGACAATCCGAAGCGGTCCATTGGGGTTGGTGAATGTCGTGAAGGCCCTGTGGAATACGCTCGTACGAGGGTTCTCCATCCAAGATAGGTTTGATCGTCGGCAAAGCCAAAGCCGACTCCACATAACGCCAGTTGTCCTCCTCGGTATCCTCCGCAATGGTATAGTCGCCATCTCCGTTGCGTTGTCCATATCGGCGATGTCCCGACTGGAACATATTGAAATCCAACCACTCTGCCTCGTTGAACCAAGTAGCGGAACAGGTGCGTCCACGTGGATGGAAAGTCATCAAGTGGTTAGAATCGATGGCTCGGATGGTACGTGCCAACGTCTCCCAGACTTCGGTCTTGACATAGCCCTGCACATCGCCACCGATGATCCAGATGATGTTCGGAACGTCCTTGTAACGGTTGGCCAAGAATGTGCCATAGGCCTTTGCCTGTTCGACATCCATCTTGCCCGACTTCACCAGATTGCCCCACACACAGACCATTCCGACATAGATTCCATTGTATTGAGCTGTCTGAATGATATAATCCATGTGTTGCCAATAGCCATAACCCTGTTGGTCGATGGTGGAGAAATCATACCCGTTGGGGTGAGACGACGCGCCATAGATATTGAAAGCGGGAACGCCATTGACCGTCTGTACCTGTACGACATTGTATCCATTTGCCTTACAGGCCGAGAGATAGTTACCAACTTCATCTCGATTGAGTCGTTCGGGCATGAGCCATGCCGTCTCGCCCAACCAGAAGAAAGGGGTACCATCGGCATGTTGGAGATAACGATGATTGTCGGACACTTTGAGTTCGCCATGCTTCCATGGCTGAGCAGAAAGTTCTGTCGGGAACAGGAGTGAAACTGCTGCCAGACCAACCATCAGAGAAACAAATATATTCTTCATACTATAATCAAATTTGAGGTTACAAGATTGCCAGTTCTACATTGTCTCACAGTCACTTACCAATCAGCACATAGGTCTTGCCCGCCTTGGTGGCCAAGTCATAGACATACTGTTGGGGGACAACGACTTCATTCAGTTTTGCCTTATCGCTGATTAGGACTTCCGCATCGGGCACGAATTGAGCAAAGAGCGGATTGCTATTGGCTCGACTGGGTTGCTTGCCAGGCTTGGCCATCAGTTTCAGACCCGAACCACTCAATGGCGCGGTACTGCGGAGTCGGCAATTGCCACCGATGCGACTGGTAACAGCCAATCGGGTCACCTTGCCCTCCTTCCACTCCATGTCGAGCACGAAACCGCCACGAGCAACCAGACCTTGGATGCGACCTTCCGACTTCCAATAATCGGGCAATGCAGGTAAGAGGTCGATAGCGCCATCGTGACTTTGCATCAACATCTCGGCAATACCTGCCGTACAACCGAAATTGCCGTCAATCTGGAACGGAGGATGAGAATCGAAAAGGTTGGGATAGGTACCTCCAGTCGGCTTCTTGCCATCAGCAGGATTCTCGTGCACCAACTTTAACTGGTTCTCCAGCAACGTGTAAGCGTGGTTGCCGTCCAAGAGTCGAGCCCAGAAACAGACTCGCCAACCCATGGCCCAACCCGTGGAAATATCTCCTCTGTGAATCAGAGAGGTTCGTGCCGCATCGAACAAAGCCGGAGTGCGACGGGCCGATATCTGTGCCGATGGGAACAAGGCATAGAGATGTGAAATATGGCGATGGGTATCTTCTGGATTATCCCAATCTTTGATCCACTCTTGCAACTGTCCCCATTGGCCTATCTGGTGAGGAGCAAGTCGATCGCGAACTTTCTCTAAATGAGCTGCATACTCATGATCTCTCTGAAGGATTCGGGAAGCGTTGATGACGTCCGAAAAGAGATCCATCAACAACTGATTGTCCATCGAACAGCCGTAAGAAGTAGTAGCACGATGTCCCTTAGGTGTATTCTCAGGCGAATTGCTTGGCGAAACAACAAGCCACTTGTGGTCGGGCTCTTCAATCAACGTCTCGTCAAAGAACTGTGCCGCACCTCGCAAAATGGGATAAACACTATCCAAGAACTGCTTGTCGCCTGTATATAGATAATGTTGCCACAAGTGCTGCACCAACCAAGCGCCACCCGACATCCACATGCCGGAAGGAGCATTGTCGATAGCACCCGTCACACGCCAGATGTCTGTATTGTGGTGCAAGACCCAGGCCTCGTCGGACTTCGTTCCGTACATCACTTGCGCCGATTGCCTGCCCGTCTGAGCCACCTCTCCTATCATCTTGAAGAGCGGTTCACTCAACTCCGACAGGTTGCACACCTCCGATGGCCAATAGTTCATCTCGGCATTGATATTGACCGTATATTTGGAGTCCCACGAAGGCAACAGTTTGTCATTCCAAATGCCTTGCAGATTAGCAGGTTGTCCACCTGGCTGACTGGACGAAATAAGCAGATATCGTCCAAAACGATAATACAAAGCCACCAGATGCTTGTCATGCGTACGTGCAAAATTTCGCAAACGGATATCGGTTGGCTGCTGGGCATATTGATCCTCGCCCAACCACAACGTATTGCGGTCGGCCTGAGCCTGATACCGGTTCACGTGTTCGCTCCACAAGGTAGCATAGCCTTTCTGTAGAGCCTGGTCCATCTGTCGGCGAGAACGTGCTTTCTCGTTGGCTGTCACATCCTTATAGTTGACAAAGTTGCTGGCAATAGAGACATAGGCAATTGCCTCCTTGGCATGATAGACATGAATGTAACCATCTTGCGAAACAACTTTGCCGCCCTTGGTTTCAATATGCAGACGACCCTGAAAACGCACTTTATTCTTCAACTTCTCGTGACTACCCGTCAATCCCGACAAGGTCACTTCGTCCCCTTCGCTCCTGAGCAAGCAATCCTGCTGCGGAGTTGCCAACTGTGCCGTAAACGTCAGACCTTGAGGGGCATCGGTTGTCAGTCGAACCACCACAACACTGTCTCCCAAAGGGCTGAACGTCTCGCGTCTGTACTTATAATAGGTCTGGACACCAGTCTCTCCGGGGTGCGAAGGCAACTGATACTCCACCACCGTACGAGCCGAATCCAAATCCAAGGAACGACGGTAGTTGCTATATAGTTCATGTCCCGTGAAGAACAAGCGCAAATAGCCAAACGTCTGATACGGCATACCCTGATTGGTAGGCGACTTGACAAACTGCGTGCAGAGGGTTTGTGCCTCCAACCATTTTCCTTCAAAGAGAAGTTGGCGAATCTCGGGCAGATGTTCTAATGCCGCAGGATTGAAATTGTTGTTGGGCGAACCTGCCCAAAGGGTTTCTTCGTTGAGCTGAATCTGCTCGACACCTGGAGTACCATAAACCATGGCACCCAACTTACCATTGCCCAAAGGCAAAGCCTCTGTCCAAACCTCCGCAGGTTTCTCGTACCACAACAGGTTACGATTCTGCATCGGAAGGCTCTGAGCAAACAAAGAGGAAGAGAATAAAACTCCAAGAGAAATGAGAGAGAGAGTAGATTTAATCATAAGATGAGCAATTCTATTAGGTAGCGACCGAAGTCGTCGTGATTATCTACTTATATGTATCACAAGGAACTAACCACACCAGCCAGGCAACAGGAGCCTCGCTGGTGTGACTATATTTTCGTGCTATTATTCTTCACCTTCAGCCGATTCTTCTGGCTCGCCGCCTTGAATCTTGGCCATAATCTTTTCTTCGATTTCAGCCGCCAAGTCTGGATTATCGAGCATGAGTTGACGGGTAGCATCACGACCCTGCGCCAACTTGCTGCCGTTGTAGCTGAAGAAAGAACCCGACTTCTTGACAATGCCATAAGCAACACCCAAATCGACCAACTCGCCGCTGCGGCTGATGCCTTCGCCATAAAGGATATCGAACTCGGCCTTGCGGAATGGAGGTGCCACCTTGTTCTTGACTACCTTGACACGGACGCTGCTGCCGATGGCCTCATCGCCCTGCTTCAAGGTGGTAACTCGACGGATATCCAAACGGACCGAAGCATAGAACTTCAAGGCATTACCACCTGTCGTGGTCTCTGGGTTGCCGAACATGACGCCAATCTTCTCGCGCAACTGGTTGATGAAGATACAGACCGTGCCGGTCTTGTCGATGACCGAAGTCAGTTTGCGCAAAGCCTGACTCATCAAGCGTGCATGCAGACCCACTTTGTTGTCACCCATCTCACCTTCAATCTCGGCCTTAGGTGTCAAGGCGGCAACGGAGTCGATAACGATGATGTCGATGGCAGAAGAACGTATCAAGTTCTCGGCAATCTCTAAGGCTTGTTCGCCGTTATCTGGCTGAGAGATAAGCAATTCGTCGGTATCAACGCCCAACTTCTCGGCATAGAAACGGTCGAAAGCATGTTCGGCATCAATGAAGGCAGCTATGCCACCCATCTTCTGTGCCTGTGCGATGGCATGAATAGCCAAGGTAGTCTTACCTGAAGACTCTGGGCCATAGATTTCGATGATTCGTCCTTTGGGATAACCACCTACACCGAGGGCGGCATTCAGTCCAATACTGCCGGAAGGAATGACCTCCACGTGTTCGACTTCTTCATCGCCCATGCGCATGATGGAACCCTTACCGAAAGTCTTGTCAATCTTCTCCATAGCCGCTTGAAGTGCCTTCAAGCGATCTGCCGAGGGTTGCTGATGTTCGTTTTTCATAAGATTTATTTATATTATCTCAGAAATCTGAGAATTAAAGAATCAACGTATAGTGTTCAAGAAGCTTTCAATTGTCAATTATCAATTGTCAATTTTACTTGCTTCCCTTGTACTTGTAACTGATGTCCACCTTACCTTTCAAGATGGCCGACAGTTTGTTCTTAATCAATTGCTTACGCAATGGAGAAACTCGGTCGATGAACATCTTGCCGTTCAAGTGGTCGTACTCGTGGAGTGTCATACGGGCAGCAAAACCTGTAATCTTCTCTTCATGCTCAACGAAGTCCTCGTCCTTGTAGCGTACCACAATCCAATCAGGGCGCTTAACAGCCTCATATACACCTGGAACCGAAAGGCAACCCTCGTCCTTGGTGATGGTCTCATTACTCTCCTCCAGGATTTCCGGATTGATCATACAGCGACGGAAGTTCAGACACTCTGGATATTCGGACTCCAGACCATTACCATCCACGACAAACATACGCAAAGGCAAACCTACCTGTGGAGCTGCCAAACCGACACCGTTGGCCTTCTCCATGGTCTGAAACATATTGGCAACCAGCGTTTTCAAGTCGGGATAGTCGGCGGGCACATCCTGCGCCTCCTTGCGGAGCACGGCTTGCCCATAAAGATATATCGGAAGTAACATATTTGATTTTATACCTTGCCTCTATTTGCATTTCTGCCTCCGAGGCGTACTTAATTGATGAATAATTCTTCACTACAACGAGCAACGCCAACCATCAGCGACGATGCTCCAAGTAACTCTGCAAGATGATGGTGGCCGAAATCTCATCCACCATGCCCTTGTCTTCACGACGGCGCTGCTTACCTACGCCACTCTGCAAGATGGCCTGATGTGCCAACACCGAGGTAAATCGCTCATCGACCAACTCCACAGGGATAGTGGGCAGCACTTTCTTGAGGCGGTTGATGAAGGGTTCGATGTATTTCCACGACTCACTCATCTCGCCGTTCATCTGTTTGGGCAGACCAATGACGATTCGTTCCACCTCCTCCTTCTTCACATAGTCGAGCAGGAAATGTTCCAGTTCGGACGTAGCCACGGTGGTCAACCCATTGGCGATTATCTGCAACGGGTCAGTCACTGCCAAACCGGTTCGTTTGCGACCGTAATCGATAGAGAGGATTCTTGCCATTCGTTATAAGTAAGTCCTAAAAATGTCCTATTGAGCGTAGTCGAAACATCTCTTAAAAGTGTAACGAAGATAGAGTTTCTTCACTTCGTTCAGAATGACATTAATTAGGAAGCATTTAAAGTTTTACTCCGCGAAGATACATCATTTTTCGCAAATCCCCAAAACTTTCATCCTCTTTTTCAATTTTCGAGGGCCTCATGGAGGCAATCCACCTCTTTTTGAGGCAGAAAGGTCAGGAAGATTATTTTTCGAACGCCTGGATGATACGTTCCAATTCCTTCTTGGTGACATACGTCACGGCACCATGTTTCTGCTCCTCGAAGTTGGTTCGATGCATTGGTGAATCCTTCCCATCGAAGTACCCGATAGGATGATAGGTGAAGAAGTCCTTGGTCTCGACAAAGCCAAAGTTCATGGGTTTGCGACGGAAATTGTCGAACATGATGACGTAGGTATCGCTGTTCAATCGTTTCCAACAATTCGGTGCCTCGTGACCTTGCCTTTCTCCGTCTCGATAATACTCGTCAAAGCGGTATGGACCGGTCAACTTATCCGAGGCAGCATGTTTGGGCGTGGCTCCTCCCTCATGACTGACGTAAAAGAGGTGGTAGGTCTCGCCCACTTTGATGATGTCGGAGTCGATAATATTGAACCGTTTCTTGGGCGCAGCGGCCAGAAACTGTGGTTCTCCGATGACCTGGTCGAAAGTTGCGTTCATATAGACATACCAGATTGTGTTCTTCTCTACGCCTTGACGGGTAGTGAAATGCACCATCATCTGTCCTTTCTCTTCATCCCAGATAGTTTCGGGGGCCCAGACACAACCCACCTCTGCCCAGTTCATGGTCAAGGTATCTCCGTCGCAAATGTAGGTGGAGGGGGCGAACTTCGTGAAATCCAAGTTAGTACGGGTCCAATGCACCAGGTCCTTGGAACGCATCAAAACCAAACCACGGTTGTTGCCCCAACCATACTTCTTGCCGTCACGCTCCCATTCGGTCGTACGGAAGCCATCTCGCTTACCAAAGACATGTAAGTCGGTCATCGCCAAGCAGAAACTACCATCTGGAGCACGAAAGATATGTGGGTCTCGGATGCCATGTTGCTCGGCAATGGTGTCTCCACCCAAGATGGGTTGGTCGTTCTTCAACGCCGTCCAGGTGTAACCGTCATAACTATAGGCCATGTGCAAACCGTGGTCCTGATCTTTGTGATAAACCATGAGATAGGCCGACAAGGAATCTTGCACACTTTCCTGAGCGACGGTCTTTTCCTTGGAGGTTTTCTTCTGCCTTGCCCAACTCAGTTGAGAACAACACACGAGTGCCAAGAACAAACAGACAATAATCTTCTTCATATTTTATTTTACTTCTTGAATATCTTCTTGCCACCAACGATATAAAGGCCGGTTGGCAATTCCTCCAACGAACTAACATTCAGGCGGTTGCCACGGATATCGAAGATAGCTCCATCAACGGTTTCACTCTCCTCCTTGACCTCGTCCAAAGCAGTTACGACGGCACCCAATCCCTTTGCCACACCGGCATAGGTATGCTTGCGGTAGTAACTCAATGTCCACAATCCTACAGGTGTATCGGCTCGCCAACCACTATTGGTCGGAGAATCGGTAGCGCACCACTGACAGATACCCCATTGTTGCTCAACAGGAACGACCTCAAAGTATTTCTTGAAAATCCATTCATAGAGGTCGGCCATGCGCTGGTGCATCGCTTCGGTCATCTGCGAGGTGGGCACATCCTTACCGTTGGCATCTACCATACCCATATCCAACTCACTGATACGCACCTTCTTACCTGTAGCGGCCATAAGTTTGAGCATGTTCAATATGCCGTTCTTCTTGCTTGCCTGTGTCTGGGCATTCATGTAACAGGAGATATGCATCTGACTACCAATACCATCCACCCGAGTCACGCCGTCGGCCTCCCAACGCTGTATCCACTTGATGAGCGACTTGAGCTTGCCATTGTTGTCCCAATCGCTTTCCAGGTTATAGTCGTTGATGAACAGGGTCAAATCCGATGGACCATACTTGCGTGCCAAGCGAATAGCCTGACGGGCATACTCCAAGTCGCCCATATAATCTTGCCAAAAGAAGTCGCTCGTTGAACCATTATCATGCTGCAACGAATAGACCCCTTCGCTGTCGGCATTGCCACCGGAGATGGCTTCGTTCACCACATCCCACGCCTTGACTTTTCCGCCACAGGCTTCCATCATTCCCTTGATCCACTTGTCCATGGCATAAACCAAAGTGTCGTGACGCTCCTTGTCGGACAACGGGATGGTGCTTGGCACATAGACATAGTCAATCTGCTCGGCAATAGTACAAGCCGTGACATTGCCGCGTGCCAGTTTCTGTTTGAACGACGACACGTCCGTGCCCTCCAAGGTTCCGTTCTTGACCTTCTCCACGCCGTTCACCTTGAGGCTCACGTTGTCGAAATAGTAGTTGTTGGCATCGGCCAACTCATTCAGATTGAAGGCAATGGAACTACCGGCATTGGAGAAGGTGCCCGACACCTTGACGGTCTTCCACTCCGTTGAGAAGGACACGCGGCCAATACCGTTGCTATCTACGTACGAACTGGGGGAAGCGTGAACCTGTGTCGATGCCTGGGCACTCTTGTCGGCTCGCACGTCAGCGCTAAACTCATACTTGGCACCCTTAGCGAAACTACCTGTCACAATCCAGAACTGATTGTCCCACACCTCGTTCACCTTCTGGTCGGCCTCCACCTTGAGGCAACGACGCTCCTCGGTTACTTTCTTGCCCATCACGGTTCTGGAGAAGGTGATGTTCTTGATATAGATATCGCCCACGAAATCACCGTTTTGCAACAGGAAGAACGCATTGGCAAGGGTGTTCTTATAGACGATGTTCACCTCCTTCCACTCGGTCGTAAAGGGGATATTGGCTGTCACGCCCGTGCCCCAGTCACCCAACTTGCTGTGGATGGTGCCAGCCTTCGAACCGCGCACAGTCATCGTCATCTGATAGGTACCGCCCTGTTCGGTTGGGATATTGTCCATAGCGATGTATTGCACATCCCACGAATTAGTGCATTTCTTAGTGCAATGCACCTTCAATCCGTTGGTGGCATCGAAGGTGAGTGTATAGCCGTAGTCCGATTCACTGCTGTGCCAGCCCACGTTCTGCTGGGTGCGGAAATCCTTGTTAGCAATGGCGACGTACATGGTGGTGTCGCCATCGGTCAAAGCGGGTGCTGGTTTGTCCTTAATCAACCCTCGCAACCATCCTGCTGCCTGCTGTGAGTGCCAGGCCAAAGTATGTCCATAGACGTTCAATCCAGCCGCTGTTGCTGCATTCACATAGTTCTTCACCGTCGTGAAGTTCATCGTTCCGTTGTTCGATACGCACGAGGCCTGCTTCATGGCATTACCGGCAACGGTTTCGGTGAAGTTGGCGTTGGTCAACTTATAGACCAATCCCTTCTGCAAATAGTCGTTCACTGTTGTGCCGACACCCAACTTGAAGTTCGGATATTTCTCATAGTCAATGTACTCCTTCAAGGCCTTATAGTCTTTCAGGTAACCATAATGCTCTTCGTCATTTGGGTTTCCGATTTCATACTTCTGCTGTGCTTGGACAGCCAACACGGTCATGGACAATGCCATCAATAAGGTTTTCTTCAACATTTTAATTAGATAATAAATATAAGGTAAGGTACTACTATATACCCACGATTTCTCTTCAAGCGTACTCTAACAACGTCGAAACAACCATCATTAGATAATCGGTGCAAATTTACTCTTTTTTCCCCACACTACAAAATTTAAGATTAGTTTTTTTCGTTTCCTACCTCCCTTTGTCTTTTCCCTCCACAAAACAAGTCTGTTTGCACTCCTTTCATTGAATGCAAACAGACCAAATTATTTTCTCAAAATAATGTTCTACTCCCGTTAGAATCCTCGCACATCAAGTTTAATTACCCAGTGGGGGATTATCTCCTCCCCCTTCGGGGAGGTAGGGAGGGGGTCCTGAGGTCGGGAGGGGGTATTTACAGCGCGAACAACTCGGTGCTGAGGTATCTCTCACCTGTATCGGGCAAAAGCACAACGATGTTCTTGCCAGCAAATTCTGGACGCTTGGCCAACTCCGAAGCAGCATAAGCGGCTGCACCAGAAGAGATTCCGACCAAAAGTCCCTCGGACTTTGCCAACTCTCGACCTGTCTTCATAGCCTCTTCGTTGGGGACAGGGAAAATCTCATTGACCACATCGCGGTTGAAGTTCTTCGGAACGAAACCTGCGCCGATACCCTGAATCTTGTGAGGCCCTGCTGGGTTGCCCGAAAGCACAGCCGAAGAGGCTGGTTCGACGGCTACGACATAGATATTCGGATTGTGTGCCTTGAGGGCTGCACCGACACCACTCACGGTGCCGCCAGTACCTACACCAGCCACGAAGACATCTACTTTTCCTTCGGTTGCCTCCCAGATTTCCTGACCCGTATTTGCCTGATGCGCAGCAGCATTGGCTGGATTTTCGAACTGCTGGAGGATAACCGAACCTGGAATGCTGTCGCGCAACTCCTCGGCCTTGGCGATGGCACCCTTCATACCGGCACTACCTGGGGTGAGTACAATCTCCGTACCGTAGGCAGCTGCCAATTTGCGACGCTCAATAGACATTGTCTCTGGCATGGTCAGGATAATGTGATAGCCCTTTACGGCTCCCACCAACGACAGACCTACACCTGTATTGCCTGATGTTGGTTCGATGATGGTACCACCTGGCTTCAAGATTCCGCGCTTCTCGGCATCTTCAATCATGGCGAATGCCACACGGTCCTTTACAGAGCCGCCTGGATTGAAGGCCTCAACCTTGGCAATGATGGTTGCCTTGGCATCGTGTGCACCTGCGAACTTATTGAGTTTCACCAATGGAGTCTTTCCTATCATCTCCAGAATATTCGAATAAATAGCCATAGTTTTATTGCTTTAAGTTAATGAAAAATACACAAATCAAATTTTAATCAAGCAGGTGCTCTGTTTGGAAATATGAGCAACTTCTTGTTGGACGGTACAAATATAGCAAGAATCTACAGAAAAACAAAAATCCCGCAAGATTTTTTTTCAAATATACCAAATATATACCATACTCGTGGTATCATTTGCAAGAAATAATTGATAAATCCCCTCCTCCAACTTCTACCGACAACCCCTCGGTCATCCTTCGGAATGCCTTCGGGAAACCTATTATGAGGGTATTATGAGCCTATTATCATCCTATTATGATTGCCGATGCCTATTCCTCCCACGTCCAATGTTGCCGAAGCTCATTGGTGAGGTCGTCCCAATCCTGTAGAGTAAAGGCACCAGGCCCTATCATCATGATGGTCATAGTGACGGTATCGAACGTACGATAGACATGGGTGTCGCGGAAACCGTTGCGGAGGTAGAAGTCGTGACGACGTTGACGTTGCTCCAGGTTGTCGCACGGTTGAGTCGGACTCTCCATGTCCAGCACATTGGCCTTATCCTTGTATCGTTCAATGAGTTGTGACAGAATTTGCTGACCGATGCCCTGGCCCCGGAATTGATCGCAAACGGCAAAGTACCAGAACCAGTTGAACGACGGACGGGGATAGACGATGGTGAAACCGAGGAAGGTCTCCCCCTCATAATAGGCCGTAAAATCCAAGCCCATTTCTCCAACCAGACGCAACAACTCCCGCCAAGGTATCTGTTCCTCGACCGGGAAGGCCGTTTCGTAGAGATGTTGTATCGCCTCATGGGCCGTAGCGGCTGTTATCTGTTTAGTAGTCATAGCGAAAAAGGGGCTCAGAAAAAAGATTATTAGTCAAACATGAAATTCCACTGGATAGTCAGGTTGAAGGAGGGCACCAACTTCAACTGCTTGCCATATTCGGTGATACAGAAATAGGGTTTGATGCATAGGGCATGCTGTGAATCCCATTTGTTGGCATATATTGGAATTTCGGCCATGAGACCCAAACCGAGGGAGGCGCCCGTCTTATGGACGGCCGTAGTTTCGTCATCATCGTCGATATATTTCTCATCGCGAACCCCACCGAAATAACAACGGGCACCCAATCCGACGTAGGGCGTGAGTTCGAAGATTCCGACCTTACGTGCCTGTTTTCCATAGAAAAGCGTAGCACCGTTGGCAGTAATTCTCTCACCGGCATAGATATCTCCCTTGTGGGTGTAAATGTCCTTTCGGCAATGGCCCATAGCCTCTATATCGACGTCCAAACCAAACACATGTCGGCCTACGCGACCGCCCATAGTAAAGTCACCGCCCAATCCGCGATTTACATAATCGGTGGAAGGAAGGTGGGTCGATACGCCAAGGGCAAAAAACATGACACCTTCGTCACTTGCCTCTGCCCTATGGTGCAGAAGCGACATACACAGGGTTAAAACCACGACACCGAATGTGTGCCGCATCGCGCTTTTTCTGTAGTTAGTAAATGTAATCCTCATAGTGTTTATATTTTATTGTGGAAAGGATTGAAGAACCATTTAGTGAATGATCAAATCATCGCCTTTCTGTTCCACCTCCATACTCTTATGCTTTCCTTTTTGCTGTGCCTCATAGTCCTTCTCTATCTTCTTTATCAATTTCTCGGGACTTTTGGCATAGAGTTTCAAGTAGTCTTCCAACGTCTTGACTTCGCCCAGTAAGCTCTTGTTTCGGGCATAGAAATTGAGCAAGGTGTTGATGGCATACTTGTAAGACGCGAGGCTGGCCTCTTTTTCTGGGTTCTCCAATTGATAAGTAACAAAGCCCGAGAAATAGGCGATGAGGTAGGAAAAGGCATTCTTGTCCTTCATCCACTTAGATTCCTCGATGCCCGATATGGCATGGACACGGTCGGAATTCAGAACATAGTTGAAGATATACTTGCCAACAAAAATCATACTGTCGGCAGTAATTATATGGCTATTGAAATACATCGAAGCAAAATAGGCATCTTCATCATGCAGGGCACACTTTTCGGCGGTCGAGAGGTCTGCTGGCATCGGGATATAGCCATGCTGCTGTTCTTCCTTCAATCGTTTCTGCAATTCTTCGGTGGCAGTAGCCTTTTCATTTTGGTCGGCGGCCTTATAATACTTGATTAGATAATCCAACTCCTCCAAATAGGTATCGTTACGCTCGCCATATACCTCGGAATAGAGATTGCAGGCATGTTCCTCATACAAGACAGCATCGGCGTATTGGCCTACATGATAAGCACATTCGGCGGCATGCATCAAGGTCCCTGCCATGTCCTGGTCGTTGGACAACAACTTGTAGTAGATGTCCACCGCTTTTTTACTACAACTCAATGCCTCGGCATATTGCTTGCTAAAGGTATGATAGAAAGCCATATTGTCGTACATGACCGCTAGGCGGGAAGTATTGTCTTCGTTGTTCTTGAGGCAAAGAGCCACTCCTTCTCGGTTCATTTCAATGGCTTTGTCCACTTGTCCCAACTTGAAATAAGCACGACCAAGACATGGTAACATTTCTATTTGCAACGAGTCGGTCTTGCCCTCCTGTTGACGAAGCAACTGGAGTTCCTTCTCGCCTGCCGCAATGGCTTTTTCATAATGCTGATTGGCAAACTCGGAAACCAACAACTGGTGCTGGACTTCGGCTTCTGCAGAACGTGTCTCACTTTGCGCCCAACTCATCGAGGCACACAATATTAATGTTAAAAGGGGAAAAAGTATTCGTTTCATGGATAATGAATGTTGTTCGGTGGATTGTAGAGGTTGTTAAATGTCCGTTACAAAGATAGTCAACTTCAAATAATTATACACACCATCAAACAAAGAAATGCACCGAAACAAGTAGAATTGAAGAAAAAAGCCAACCCAATGACAATTGGAATTGGCAAAAGTCCTATCTACAGGATCGAAACAGAGCTATCGGTTTATTCTCGACACTTGGCATAAGCCACTTCAAAGAACTCGCGCAGTTTACTCTTGTCATGAATGATCTCACGCAAACGGGCAAGACCTTCAGCATTACGCGATTCGGGAATCCAGAGTTTCAGATAACCACCCTCATCATATTTCTCTGCCATGTGCTCACAGGTTCGTGCCCAATGTCCCTCTTTATCCAAGGTCGGATAATGCGCAAAACTATATTGAACCGTCCGAAGAATGATGCTTTCAGGTATAATCTGGCGGTCAGCCTCGGCAATGATTTTGCCATAGATGCTACGAGGTTCATGATCGGAGGAGGCGCGATGATCCTCGGCCGCCTGAGCCATCAATTCTATCTGTTCCTTATCAAACCATCGCTTCAAATTCTCGTCGGCACGGATAATCCGACCCGACTCCAAATGATGGGTCTTTCTATCCACCTGAAGCCCTGTATCGTGGTAAGCAGCAGCAACATAAACCATATTCACATCGACAGAATAAAAGTTAGCAAGTCGCAATGCCTCCTCTATGACCGATTGAGCATGATTCCTCCTATGCCCAGCATCAAAAGAGTCATACAACGGCAGAATCCGCTGCTCAACATAATCTACAAGGGATTGAATCAATGTATTATCCATATTACATAAATGTTAACGTAAACACAAGGAAAATAGGCAACCGACAACGAAAACGAATTCGCTCCTTTCGATTCTTTCGTGTTCAGAATTATGGCCACTAAAAGGAAAGGGACAGAGTTGAAATGAGGGAGAAAGTTGAGAGTCAATGAGTTAGGAGAATAGGGAGAGAAAACGAAAGGTTCAATTTGGTTTAAGTTTAGTTTAATTTGAGGCCGCTACTTAAAGCGGCTTTTTTAATGTCTGTTCAATTGGGAGGATAAAAGGGTGGAATAGCCAGGGTGAAGGAGGGAAGGATGAGAGGACAAACGGGGGGATGGATGGGTGGAGGAAGGTGGACGGATGCCATTGAGGAGGACGGGAAATGCCCGTTTTAGACGCGTGGGAACGCAGATTTGGGGATAAGGAATAATTGATGCCAGAGGACGAGAAGGGCGCTCTGAGGAGCTTTGGACGGGCGGTGGATGATGGGATGGTACCGATGGAGGAATAGGGCTGAATGTGGCTGTCAGGAGGGGCTTAAATGGCTCTTAAATGGGGGTTAAAAAGCACTTGAAAAGGGGGTGCGGAGAGGGGCGAAAATGCCCCTTTTTTCGTTATTGGAGGGACGATTGGGGGGACAAATGGGGGGACATTTTCCTATAAAAACCCCCATCGAAAACACCCCGTTAAGTCCCAAAACGGACGCGAATCGACCCCGATAACGCACTTTTTTTGCAAGTTGAAAAAGGGTATAATGTACCAAAAAATGCGCGAATCACCCCCGATAAGTACCTTTTTTTGCACGAATAATTTAATTAAAGGATTGTAAATAAATGTGTTAAGTGGTTTTGTGCCTCTCACATTGTTGTTTTGGGGTGTTTTTAGGGCGTTTTTGGCCAAAATGAAAGGTACCGACGGGGGTACCTTATATATAGTGGTTAGTATGTATCACTCATGTATGCTGCACCATTGGCAACATGGGGTAAAGATTGGGTATAGGAAATGGACCCTCAGAAGAACTTGCTGATCGAGCCGACCACCTCGAACACCTTCAGTATGCGGGAGGTGGGGAACTCCTGGTCCTCGTAGTCGGGTTTGTTGATAGGGACATAGAGGAGGGTGTCGGGCGATGAACCACGACGGATGATCTTGATAGTGCGTATGGTGTCGAGCACGACGGCATAGATCTCGCCGTACTGGATGTCGTCGATGGTGCACTCATGCAGGGCTATGATGTCACCATGGCTGATTTTAGGCTCCATGCTGTGGCCTGTGACGTTGCACCACACTGTAGCCTTCTCGAACCCTGGCACGATGATATAGCAGGCGGGAGCCACCGTCTGGTCGTTGAAGATCTCTGTGAAACTACCGAAGAAGTCCACGTCATAGAAGGGTGTGCCGACAGTCGGATCCATCGTGACCTGCTGGTTCACCTTGCTCTCCGAAGCCTCACCGAAGGATGACCGAAGCATCTCACCCTCTCCTGTCAGGAGCCAAGCGGGGCTTACATCTGGAGCATAAGCGAGAAATCTTGCAATATTATCTTCGTTAATTCCATTATTTTGGGTAAGAATACCACGTGTAACGCCTGAATTTTTGTAGAATTCATAGGCTGAAACACCCCTATTTGCTAAATATTGCAAGATTTTTTGCTTAATCTGCGATTTTTCTTGCTTATTTTCTTGCATAATCAAGATATCTTGTTTATATTTGCACCGTCGTTCGAAATTGAACGGCGCGCCAAAGATACTAAAATTTGACGAAAAAAACAAAAAACACAACCAATTTAACAATAATAATAGAAGAATATGGGAATGAAGACCAATGGACGGGCAATAGAGGTGACAACCAAGACCCGTCAGGAACTTGCCAAGGTGTTCAGCTGCACGGAACGGATGGTGTGGAAGGCGCTGACATGGGACAGCGACACGCCACTGGCACGCAAGATCCGAGTGGCTGCCATCGAGAATGGCGGACGGGTGATGAACTGGGTGCCCGAGTGCGAGACGATACACTGCACCGCCGACGGCACGATGCACCAGACGTTCGGGAACGGAGCAACCATCACGGTGGACTGGAAGGAGCGAACGGTTAAGGTGGCCGACAAACGCGGCTGCGACGTGGAGTTTCAATATAAAAGCCAGACAGGCATGTCGCTCCAAGATTTTCACGACCTGCAAGCGTGGGTATCGAACCTGTGAGAAGACCGCCAAGCGTGGCGGCATAGAGACAAGAAGAAGGAATGACCATAAAAACAACAACTATTATGAAAGAGAATGAGACAAAGGAGAATTGGGAGAAAGACCCCACCCCAGACGATATCGAGGGCTGCTATGGCTGCCTGTTCTTGTTAGCCCTGGTTGCTATCGGAGTAGTGATTGGCATCGTGATATGCAATGTCATGAAGTAGCAGAGGGTGAGACAGGCGCTCAGAGCAAGTGAGATACAGAGACAAACAACCTATTAAATAACGATTAAACAGTGATTAAAATGGAAACGAACGAAAGAAGGAGAGCCGCCTGTCAGTTGTGGACAGATGCTCGAAGACTGAATGAAGCCTGGCACGCGCTCGAAGACCTGCACCAGAAGATGGCTGCACCCGACGACATCCTGCTGGAAACTGTACAGGACATCATCATGAGCGTGGAGGATGACATCAAGGAGGTGGGTGAAAGCATCTACCCAGAAGTGAAGAGAAAAGAATGATCGCAAAACATCAATAGTAGTATTTCATGTTATTTGATTTATGACGGCCAACGGCTGTGAAGTGGGTGGCCGCCCCTTTTTTGAAGAAATATTAAATAATAAATATTAAATGGCAGCAATAGCAACACAGATAATCAACGGACGACTGGGCATCAGCGCTCAGTGGATGGTGATACAGGGTATCGCCTCGCTGGACTCACTCAAGAAGAGAGAGCAGCGTGCCAAGATCATCCCACTCACCAGAGGTGGACGCGGCGTGCTCAAGGTCTATGAGTACAGAACGCTGCCAGAAGAACTGAAGCGCAAGGTGGATGAACAACTGAACGTCTATGAGGCCGCCAAGAAGAACCTGCTGGAGCCACGCATCGAGCACAGCGCCGAGGTGCGCCAATACTTCGATGACTACAGGACGGCCAAGGGGGCACACCTGCCCAACTCGCAGAGCAACCCCGTGAGGAACACCTACTACTATAATGCCATCGTCATCAAGGCCATCGTGCGTATGGTGAAGGAGATGGAGAAGAAGGGTGACAAGGTATCGTGGGAGCAGATAGCCGAATATGTCTGCACGCTGGACAAACTGGACTGGCCCATCAGCCTGCCGGAGAACCACCGCAAACTGCACCGCAAGGTGCTGGAGTTTGAGCGCGAGGGTCTGGAATGCCTGGTACACAAGAACTACAAGACGGGCAGCCAGAATGCCGTCAAGGTACACGAGGGCGAACAGGCGGACATGCTCATCTCACTCATCAGCGAGCACAGGAACTTCGACTGCCAGGAGATAGCCAACCTCTACAACCATTGGGCAGAGCAGCACGGGTGGGAACTTATCAGCCGGAGCACAGTGCAGAAGTGGGCACAGGACAACAAGTTCATCACCATGGCAAGCAAGCACGGCGCGGCGGCCTTCCGCAACCAAGTGAGCTACACCGTGAAGAGAAAGGCACCGACATCGGCCATGTACCTGTGGGTCTTCGACGGCTGGGATGCAGAGCTCGCCTACCAGAAGCGGGGCAAGAACGGGCGCACCACTTACCACAACCGCCTGACACTGGAGGTCATCCTGGACGCTGCCACGAAATACCCCATCGGCTGGGCCGTGGGCGAGTGCGAGAGCGCCGACCTGATACGCGAGGCACTGCGCAATGCAGAGCGACATGTGGAGGAACTGACCGGACAGATGCTACGACCCCATCAGTTGCAGTGCGACAACTTCGCCAAGAAGGCCATGTGGGACACCTATACAGAGCTGGCACTGCTGGCGGTGACACCTGCCCGAGTGGGCAACGCGAAGTCGAAGATCATCGAGCCGTGGTTCCACCACCTGAACGACAAGCACTGCCGCTACGCCTTCAACTGGACAGGTCACGGCGTGACCGCCAACAAGGAGAACCAGCCGAACCTGGACATCACACTGAGCCGCAAGAGCAACATCCCGACGCTGGAGGAACTCATCGAGGAGATCAGCCTGGTGATGGGACAATACAGAGCCGAAGCACTGCCCGCCTACCAGAAGGCACTGGAGGCACTGACCGCCGACGAGCGTGTGGCGCTGGACATGAAGCAGTACCTGAGCCTCTTTGGTCAATCGACGGGTCAGACCTACCAACTGCAAGCCACCGGCATCAACGTGCGCATCATGGGACAGCGACACCAGTACGACCTGCTGCCGGCAACGGACAGCGAGAAGGATATGCAGGAGGCTATCCGATTCCGCGAGAAGTGCTGGGAGAAGTGGAACGTCAAGTTGGATCCACTCGACAAGAACTACATCCTGGTGGAGAACAGCGACCAGACCGAGCAGTTCCTGCTCACGCTGAAGGACGAACAGCCTATGGCTCTGAAGGACCGCAAGCCTGGCGACTACGAGAAGTTGGCCGCTGTCTGGAAGTTCAACCGCGAGATGGAGGCTTACGTGGCCAAGGCCATCTGCGACCACCAGCAGGGTGCCCTCTAACAGATGCAGCGCGAGCGGCGTGACGATCAGATGCTGAGCAAGGCTCTCATCACC